>OLRK01000706.1_pt1 | contig 35314 bp, 32 predicted proteins | sample 1672911 | NCBI WGS metagenome assembly OLRK01 (sample SAMEA3136736, study PRJEB25190) | human gut metagenome | biome: human gut; feature: human-associated habitat; material: faeces | place: Austria | collected 2013 | reverse complement strand
ATCAATTTAAAAATACCAGGGAAGGAGTGACGTTTATGTGCAGAGAGATGGATAAAATTTACAGGGATGGAGAGAGGAAGGGCCAGAAGGTGGGTCAGGAACGAGGAGAAAAGATAGGTCAGGAACGTGGTGAAAAAATAGGTAAAAAACAAGGTGTAAAAAGTGAACAAAGAAGAATAGTAAATTCATTAAAACGAAAAGGGAAGACAATGGATGAAATAGCATATCTGACAGGAATCCATGAAACTGTGGTGCGGAAATTATTAGACAGAGACATCTGTTAATGAAATAATCACTAGAGAGGAAGGGAATTTGCAGTAATAATAAGGAAAGGTCGAAAAAAGTTGGAAAGTTCGGGTTGTAATTTTGTTAAAAAAATGTTAAACTTTTTCTATATACAAAATGCATAAAAGGGAGGTTGCATTTATGAGAAAATCAAAGCGTATGATTGCCATTATGATGGCAGCAGTTCTGGCAGGCAGTATGACTGGGTGCCAGAGCAAACCGGCGGATGCGACAACGGCAGCGCCGACGACAGCCGCAGAGACAACCACAGTGGCAGAGGAGAAGGGACTCTATAAGGAAGGTACCTATAGTGCAGAGGTTACCGGTATGAAAAAAATGAAGGTGACAGTAACCTTCAGTGCAGATGCTATCACAGATATTCAGCTGGAGCATGAGGAAACACCTGGAATTGGTGTGCCAGTGTGTGATACCATGCCTTCTCAGATTGTTGAACTTCAGGGTCTTGGTATTGATGCTGTTTCTGGTGCAACGCTTACGAGCAATGCCATTTTAGATGGTGTGGCAGACTGTGTGAAGCAGGCAGGAGGAGACGTGGAAGCACTTAAGGCTGTGAAGCCGGAGGTTACGGCAGCAGAGGATGAGGAGCTGACAGCAGATGTAGTTGTAATTGGTGCCGGCGGTGCCGGTATGGCTGCAGCTGTGACTGCAAATCAGGCAGGGAAGAGTGTAATTGTTGTTGAAAAGACCGCAAATATGGGCGGAAATACAGCACTTGCCGGCGGTGCTCTCAATGCTGTAGATGAAGGCAGTGAGGAGGCTCTTGCCAGAGAAGACAGCGTGGACTTCCATTATCAGCAGACCTATGAAGGCGGAGACAAGCAGGGAGATCCGGAACTGGTTCGTAAGCTGGTTGATGAAGCCTATGATGGTGTAGAGTGGCTGATGGATCTGGGAATGGAATTCCAGCCAGGACTCTTTACTGTAACCGGTGGTATGTGGGAGCGCGCGCATAAGCCGGTAGAACCGGAGGGATCCGGATTTTTCAAGACCTATCAGGCTTATATGGATAAGAATGAAGGAATTACTATGAAATACGAAACGACAGCAAAACACCTGATTGTTGAGGATGGCGCTGTTGTGGGTGTTGAGTGCGAAGGGAAAACAGGAAACAAAGTGACCGTTAAGGCTAACAATGGTGTGGTTCTGGCTACCGGAGGCTTTGGAAGAAATATTGAGATGCGTGAGAAATACAATGAGGAAACAAAGCTGTGGCCGACCCTGGACGAGACCATTCCATCTACCAATACGACAGCGATTACCGGAGATGGTATTGTTATGGCAGAGGAGATCGGCGCAGAACTGGTTCAGATGGGCAATATCCAGCTGCTTCCTCTGGGTGATCCCCAGACAGGAAGCCTGTCAGGAAATATTGAGCATTCTGTAGAGAGCCGTATCTTTGTCAATAAAGAAGGCAATCGTTTTGTAAACGAAGGCGGACGCCGTGATGAGATGACGCTTGCTTTATTTGAGCAGCCGGATACTACAATGTATATTGTAATGGACAGTGACTGCTATCCTACCGGCGATGAGGTAAATAACTTTAATGAAAGCGTAAATTCTCTGGTAGCAGCCGGACGTGCTTACAAGGCAGATACACTGGAAGAACTGGCAGAACAGATTGGTGTTCCGGCTGAAAACCTCAAAGCAAGTGTAGAGGAATACAACCGTCATTGTCTGGGCGGTGATCTGGAAGGTCAGGAGGACGAGTTTGGACGTACTCTGTTTACCGATAATGCTCAGAAGAACAACGGCATTGACGATGCTCCTTTCTATGCGGCAGCTCGTGTTCCTACGGTTCATCACACGATGGGCGGCGTGAAGATCAACCTTAACACAGAGGTGATTGATACAGAAGGCAATGTAATCCCGGGACTGTATGCAGCTGGCGAGGTAACCGGCGGTATTCATGGAAGCAATCGTCTCGGTGGAAATGCCTTAACTGATACAGTTGTATTTGGAAGAACTGCAGGCGCCAATGCTGCTGCTTATGAAAGATAAGCAGAAAAAGATTCTGACAAGAGCAGGATAATAGTCAGAAAATATCAGGAAGACTGTAAAAAAATTTTGCAGCCTTCCTGATTTGTGTTATAATAAAAACGTAACTATTCAGGACGGCGGGAAATTTGAAAGAAAAAGCTGTGTTAAGCTTGCTTGTAAGCGGATTCAGGAGGTGCCTTATGGATAAAAAAAAGCTGGTGATTACCATTGAACGTCAGTATGGAAGCGGTGGAAAAATTGTAGGAAAGAAGCTGGCAGAGGAGCTGGGAATTCCGGCTTATGATGATGAAATTTTGAGTCTGACAGCAGAAAAAAGTGCAGTAGGAGAGCAGTATTTCAGATTGGCAGATGAGAAGGCGGGAAACAATCTTCTGCGTCGAATTGTAGGAGGAATTCGCCATACACTGCCGGGAAATCCCAAAATTGAAGGTGATGTTACATCTCCGGATAATCTGTTCCGTTTTCAGTCAGAGGTGATTCGGGAACTGGCAGAAAATGAATCCTGCGTGATTATTGGCAGATGTGCCGATTATATTCTGGAAACAGCAGGAAAAGAGGATTTGATTAAAATTTTTGTTTATGCAGATACTGCTACCTGTATTCGCAGAACCATGGAAGCAGACGGTCTTGCAGATACCAAGGAAGCCTTGGATAAGCTGACAAAGATTACCAGACAGAGAAGAGAATACCACAGATATTTTACCGGCAGAGAATGGGAGGACGTAAGCAACTACGACCTGCCCATCAATGCCAGTAAGCTGGAATATGATCAGATTATAGAACTGATCAAAGCATACATCCGTATGGTTGGATATGATGTTTAATCGGTGCTATCGGATATTTAAGGAGCATTGGTTGGACTGAAGGTAAATAAGAGTTCTCCACATATCCTGCTTCCAGGCGGTTTTGAGGCGGTTGTCCGTAATGGGCAGCCGCTCTTTTATTACCTTTGCGGCACCCTGGATTTTGCAGACAGAGGAGGAAGCTTCGGTCTGGCTTTCAGGCAGAACAGCATAAGTTTCTGAGAAAGGAATCAAAAGCTCCAAGGTTTCTTCGTTCCAGAAAGGCTCTTCACAGGTAATCAGAGAAAGTACCGGCTGAAGGGAGCCGCAGCTGACTACATCGGTAACGGTAATTCCTTCTTCTTTATCCAGGCGAACGGTTCGTACATAAGATGAAACTCTTTGTTCCGGATAAGCGTCTGCCAGTTCCATGGAAATTTCTCCAAAGGTATCGGTCAGCTGCCAGCGGACATCGTTTGCCCGATATTGGGGACCGTTGTGCTGCATGGCGGCAATGGAGGGAGAGCCGGATTCTGAATTGGCAGGGCCAAAATTCACTGCATATCCATAAGGGAATGAAACGGCAGCCGATTCGTCACATCCTGCAAAAGAAAGCAGATTGTGATACTGGGACTGCATGGTCCAGATGGAATAACGCTCTTCTGAAAATGTTTTTTTCTGATAGGTTTCCACTCCAATATCAGCAAAGAGAGGCTGCCCGTTTCTGTAAATAGTAAAGCTGCCGGTGTCATTGTGATTATGGCTGTCATCATTATCACCGGCTTTTACGGCCAGACAAAACCGGCTGTCACGGACAATAAAAAGCCCGGTGCTGGGGTAATAAATATCATCGCCTGTGGTTGGAGCAGCTGTCACATAATCCGTCATTTCCTGAGCGGAAAAAATCGTCTGCAGGCGGTAAAAAAGATTGTGTTCTTCTCTAAGCAGAGGGTCCTGTGACTGGCGGAAATCTCCGGCAGCAAGTCCCATAAGACGGGGATTTGCGGTGCGTTTTCCAAAGAGATATTCTCGTGCGCCGCACTGTCCGGCAATCGGAGAGCAGTCTGCAAAATTGATGTAATAGGGGCCTGCCGCATGTACCTGAACAATGTAGGAGGCAATATTTTTAATCTTCGGCTCCTCATATAAAGCGTGGAAATGTCCGTCTGTTATGGCATTGAGGATTTCCATACAGCCAAAAAGACAAAGGCCAGCGTGGTGAAAATACTGAGCGCCCTCATCACAGCAGCCATCTTCCCCATATTCTGCCAGAAAATAGTCAAGGCTTTCGCATGCCTTAAGAAAAACAGCTCTGCGAACTTCCTCACTGATATCTGACAGTGCGGCAGTCAGAAGAATATTCTGGGTACACCAGACAGTCCAGTTATTCATATGAGATTTGCCGTCTCCCATCCACCAGAAATGCTCGTTCAGGTAAGGAACAAAGATACGTTCGGACAGGGCCTTATCAAGAAGGACAGAAACAGCAGGACTGACTGCATCCAGCTCCTGCTTTAGCAGGTATCTGGCTGTGGAAAGAATGGCAGCTGTCTCCGCGGCGAATAAGTCAATCACCGGCCGCCGTGCATCTGGAAGAGGAAGCTGAGGTGTATCACGGATATAGGAATTGTGGGCAGGAAGACACCAGGAGGTCTCTTCACAGATAGACCAGATTCCATTTAAAACAGAATCCAGAAAGCGTCCCTGATGTTCGGCACACTCTGCCAGAAGCATGGAATTGAGAAGGGTTCTTCGGGCAAACAGCTTGCCTTCAAAGAGTGATCTTCTTCCGGTTCTGGTAAAATCAAGATAGTCTGTGGCAGTAAGGGTTGGCCACGGCTCTTTCAAACAGCGTTCTCCATCTTTGAGAAGAAGGGAAAGAATGGAATGCTCCAGGTGCTCCCAGGCAGTTCGATCTGCAGCAGGGGCAGCCGGATGAAAGGGTACAAAAGTGGTACAATAGGTCTTGGCAAGTTCCTGAAACATAAGAAATCTCCTTTATTCACGGTAGTTTGGCGCAGCGGTATGGGATTGGATGTAGTCCCGGGGGGATACGCCTTCTACTTTTTTAAATACTTTGCTGAAATAAAATGCGCTTTCAAAGCCCAGCCGGTCTGCCACCTCGTAGATCTTGTAATCCTGTTCCAGAAGAAGGGCCTTGGCCCGGCTTATTTTTTTCTGAGTAATATATTCTGTAAATCCGATGCTGCAGCTCTTCTTAAAAAGAGCGCTTAAATAATTGGGGGTCAATCCAAATACAGCCGCGACATCGTTTAGGGTCAGCCGGTCTTCGATGTGATTATCAATATATTTTTGAACATTAGAGACAACATGATCCTTGTAGGTTTTGCGTTTGTTTTTCAGAATGCTGCATAGCCCGTCCCGAAGGGTATTCAGCCATTGCGTAACCTCCATAATGCTGGCTGCCCTGTAAATCGAACGGTATCCGTCTGGATAGGCGGAAAAAATTTCTTCCAGGGTTTCCTCACTGCCGGGAAGAAGGGAAAGAGCAAGATACAGAATATTGCAGGCGGCATCTACAGCCTGAAGATATTTCTGCGGATTGGAGATGAAAAGCTCTGTAATTTCCGTCAGTGTGCGGTAGAGTACGTCTGTGTCAAACTCTTCAAAGGCCTGTGTCAGACTGTTTTTAAAAACCGTAATGTTAAAGGCATTTTTCATGGTGTCATCGGTAATCCGGGAAAAAGGAACAACAGGATTTTCCTGATCCGCCAGATTGAATGCCTGTCGGGCTTCCTGATAGGATCCGCTTATTTTTAAGGGATCGTCTACAGCACTTCCAATTCCCATGGAAAGCCATACATTAAAATAATTATGTACCATGGAGCAGGCGTTGGAAATACCGTTTTGTACAGCGGTAATATCGGTCTTTTCCATCGTAGGAAAATGAAAAACCGCGGCAAAATGGATTTTATCAAGGGAAATAACATAGCTGGGCGCATATTTATTAAATATTTCCCGTATCATCTGCAGGCTGCTGGAATACAGATTCATCTGTTTTTCCCTGCTTAGCTGGGCGGCTACTCCGCTGTGAATTTCACCGTGGCAGGCCAGATAGCACTGATGGGAAAAATCCAGGCGCAGATCCCGCACCTGAATGGCAAACTGTTCCCGGCTGTCAAACAGATTGTGGAGAAGACGCATGAAAAATTTATCAGAATAACTCTGCAACAGGGGGCGTCCGCCAGCCTGACGGTATGCAGCGCTTTCCTTTAGCTGGTTTAATCGTTCCAGGGCCCGTTCGACAGCCTGTCTGAGGCTGTCTGGATCCAGCTCAAGCTTAACCAGATAATCAACAACCTGGTAGGAGAGAGCCTTCCTCACCAGCTCAAATTCTTCATAGCTGGTAAGAACAAGAAACAGGGGGATGGGGCCGATTTCGTCTCTGCAGGCTTTCACCAAATCCAGGCCGTTCATAATCGGCATCTTGATATCGGTAATGACCAGCTCCGGGGCGTATTCCCGGATCATATCCAGGGCAGCCTGACCGTTCATGGCAGTACCACAGACTTCAATGCCAAGCTCTACCCAGTTTATCATAGATTTTATGCCGATCTGTACCAGAGGTTCATCGTCAACAATCAGCAGTTTTATCATAATATCGTTGTCCTTTCATCTGTGATATAGGGGAGTGTTATGGTCATGACAGTATAAGAATTTTCTCCGGTTTCGCTTTGGATTGTGATTCCGAAATCCTCCCCAAAATCATATTGAATTCGTTTATTTACATTATTGATTCCCACATGGCGGAAAAATTCAGCGGAGGAATTGGCTTCCCCAGTCAGCACTTTTTTCATGGTCTCCTCTGTCATACCGATACCGTTGTCAGTAACAGAAACCTTCAGAAGTGACTGGCCGTCAGAGGCAGATGATTCCCAGGCCTCAATGACAATCTTTCCGGCACAGCCCTTGGGCTCAATGCCGTGGAAGAGCGCATTCTCTACAATAGGCTGAAGAGAAAAACGGTGAATCATGCAGTGATACAGCTTGGGATCCGGAATCCGGCATTCCAGGGACACACTGCCTCCATACCGGTACTGCTGAATCAGAAAATAATCCTGAACCAGCGCCAGCTCGTCTTTCAAGGGAATCTGGGCTCCTGTGCCTTTGGAGACATTTTTCATCAGTCGGGCCAGGGCTGTAGTCATTTCTGCAATACCACCGGCGCCCTGAATGGTTGCCATCCATTTGATGGAATTTAAGGTATTGTAGAGAAAATGCGGGTTAATCTGACTTTGGAGAATCTGATATTCCAGATCCTTTTTCTGCTTTTCGTCTTCTACTTTTTTGTCCATCAGAGAAACTACATTTTCCGACATCTGATTAATCCCTTTTCCGATGGTTCCAAATTCATTTTCCCATTCAATCGAAGGATCTCTGGAAAAATCTCCCTGAGCAATAGCGCCGATTTTACTCTGAAGCAAGGCCACAGGACGATTGATCAGATGGCTTAATACCAGGTAGAGAAGCCCTCCGGATATGAGGATAACAACGACAATCCCCGCAATAATGATATTATAAACGTCTCGCTGAGCCAGATAGCTTTGATCAGAAAGCACCTGAGTAATGGTCCATCCCTGATTTCCCAGAGGACAGGATACCGTATACCGCCGGCTTCCATCTGGAAACTGTACCTGAGCGGCGTGATTGCTTTTATGGAAGGTTTGACTGCTGACATCCTTTAAGAACTGAAAAGAAAAATCACATTCTGTCAGCTGTCCGCAGTTATAACGGTAGGTATGTTCTCCGATAGTAACATAGAGGGCAGAGTCTTCTTCTAACGGCAGGGTATGAATATAATCCGTCAGCAGTCTTTCCGGAATTGTAAGATAGAGCCATCCAATTCGATCCGCATTGTACTGATTATAAATAGGACGCACAATGGGAAGGAATTTCGGGCTGTCAGATTCCAGAAGAGGATCCGGATGCAAACCGTTCCACAGGTATTCCGGCGCATTGAGCAACCTCTGAAAATGCTCATCGGCATAGACAATATCTGCAGCAGAGGAGGTATTGGTAGCGCTTGTATCGGAAAGCTGAAGGTATACCTTTCTGTTTTCCGGAGAAATCAGAACCCGGGACATGTATTTTTCTGAGGAGGGAGTATCATTGTACTGCTCCTTTAACCGGCTGTAGGTATTTAAGGCTACGGTGCGGAGGGAAAAATCTTCCGAGGAGATAGTAGGCATCTTTTCCTGATTCTGAAAAACCCGCAGAAAATGATTGATTTCTGTATTGCTGCTGCACCAGTCTACAAAGGAAAATATGTGATCCATATCGGCCGAAACGTTGTTGGAAATGACCTGCATATTGAATTCCGCAGACTGAATCTCCGCTTTGCGGAGAAAGGACTGGAATACAGAAAAGCAGATAGTCACAGTAATGGCAGCGATAATAAGGGTTATAGCTGCTGTGCTGATAATAATCTGGTTTCGGACCGTTTTCGGAAATATGTGCTTTTTCATAAAACGATTCCTTTCTGTTAATTACTCTTATTCTATCGTCAGGTCTTGGCTTTGTCAAATGAATACAATTGTAAAAAAATACAGGAATGGTGAAAAATTACATGAAAATATGATAATATTAAATAACATGATGTGTAAAAAATGAAGCTTTTCTGGTGAAAATTCCATTCAGAATCCAGGAGGATTTCACTATAATGGAACCATCAGATGCGAGCTGCACAGGGCAGCCGCTATTAGAATCAGGAGGAAAAGTTATGATGAAAAAACGTATTTTAAGCCTTTCTCTGGCAGCAGCTATGGCAGGAAGTCTGGTAGCATGCGGCGGTTCTCAGACAGGAGAAACCACGGCAGCACCGGCAGCAGATACAAAGGCTGAGACTGGGGCAGCAGCTGAAACAGAGGCTCCGGCAGAGGGGCAGAAGGTTCTGAAATGGGCTATGTGGGATAAGGATTTAACCGTTTATTACCAGCCCTTAATTGAAGCCTATGAAAGCGCTCATCCGGATGTAAAGGTTGAACTGGTTGACCTGGGAAGCTCTGATTACCAGACCGTTCTTGCTACACAGCTGACCGGATCCGGCTCTGATTTTGATGTTGTAACCGTAAAAGATGTTCCCGGATATACCACTCTGGTAAACAAGGGCGTTCTGGAGCCGCTGGATGAGTATATTGCAAAGGACGGCGTAGATTTAAGCGCATTTAAGGGGCTGACCGACCAGATTAAAGTAGAAGATAAGCTGTATGAGCTTCCTTTTAGAAGCGATTTCTGGGTTGTATTTTATAATAAAGATATTTTTGATGCAGCAGGAGTTGATTATCCGACCAATGATATGACCTTTGAGCAGTATGACGCTCTGGCAAGAAGCGTTACCAACGATATGCCTGGTCAGGAGGTGTACGGAGCTCACTATCATACCTGGAGAAGTGCAGTTCAGCTGTTTGGTATTCTGGATGGAAAGAACAGCATTATTGATGGAAGCTATGATTTCCTGAAGCCGTATTATGAGATGATTCTGGCAGAGCAGGAGGACGGCGTATGTCAGGATTATGCAACCTTAAAGACCTCTAATCTTCATTATTCCGGTGCATTTTCTCAGGGAAATGTAGCAATGATGAACATGGGAACCTGGTTTATTTCCACTCTGATTGATAAGGTAAAAGCAGGCGAATATACAGACTGCGGCAACTGGGGTATGGTAAAATATCCTCATGCTGAGGGCGTAGAACCGGGCTCTACTCTGGCAACGATTACCTCTCTGGCTATTCCGACTACCGCAAAGGATAAAGATATGTCCTGGGATTTTGTAAAGTTTGTATGCGGAGAAGAGGGCGCTGATATTCTGGCATCTACTGGAACCATTCCGGCAATCATGACCGATGATATTGCCAACATGGTAGCTTCTATTGAGGGATTCCCGGCAGATGATACCAGCAAAGAGGCTCTCCAGACTGCAAATCTGTATCTGGAAATGCCGGTAAGCACCAAGAGCTCCGAGATGGAGACAGTATTAAACGAGGCTCATGACAACATCATGACCGGAAACAGTACCATCGATGAAGGAATTGCTGATATGAATGAAAAAATTTCTGCAATTCTGGCGCAGTAATTCTGGTTTACTTTCTGATAAAATTATTTGAGAAAAATCCATATGAGGCAGGCGATAAACAAAATCGTCTGCCTCATATAAATCACAGGCAGGAAAAGAAAGGCGGATAGTTATGAGACAGAAAAAGTCAGTGGATCCGGCAGAGGTTCAGCGCAGGCTGGCTGTTTTAGAGCCGCAGCTTGAAAAGCTGCAGCAGCAGGCAGAGGCGGAACAGGATCCAAAAAAGAAACTGAAGCTGGGGAAAAAGGTGGATCAGGTAAGAGATAAGATTCGTCAGGCAAAAACCGGAGAGCGGTTCAGCCGCCAGACAAAACGGGATCTGGTAGCCTACAGCTTTATTGCACCAAACTTTATCGGATTTGCAGTATTTACTCTTGGACCGGTTATTTTCGCATTTATCCTTGCATTTATTAAATGGGATGGAAATAACCCGATGCAGTTTGCAGCTCTGGATAATTTTGCTATGATGATTGGAAATACCCGTTTCCTGGCATCTTTAAAGAATACGATTATTTACTGTGTTGCAACAGTACCATTTACCCTGGCAGCTGCTTTGGGTCTGGCAGTTCTCCTGAATCAGCATATTAAAGGACGGAATTTTTTTCGTACTGTCAGCTTTTTCCCGTATGTGGCTTCTCTGGTAGCAGTTGCAGCAGTGTGGAATATGCTGTTTTCTCCGGCAAAAAGCGGACCAGTCAATATGATTCTGTATAATCTGGGTATGGCGGCAAAAAATCTTCCCAAATGGGCGGCTGACAAGGACTGGGTTATGTTTACGGTTGTTATGTTCTCTGTCTGGAAAAACATGGGCTACTATATGGTTATTTATCTGGCAGGTCTTCAGGGAATCAATGGAGAACTGTATGAGGCCTGCAGCCTGGACGGCGCCAATGCATGGCAGCGGTTCCGCTACATTACCTGGCCTCAGCTGCAGCCGACTACCTTCTTTGTTACGATTATCCTGACCATTAACTGCTTCAAGGTATACGATATTGTATACATGCTGGCAGGCGGAAATGCCGGTGTGCTGAATGAGTCAGCGATTGTACTGGTTTATCACATTTACGAAGAAGCTTTCCGTAACTGGAATCTGGGCTATGCAAGTGCAGTAGCCATGGTACTGTTCCTCATTGTTCTGGCCATTACCCTGGTACAGTTCCGTGGGGAGAAGAAATATTCAAACTAGGAGGATCCGAACATGAAAATCAAAAATACAAAAACAAGAGCCTTTCGGGTAATCCTCTATGTTGTTTTGATTGCCCTTGCTCTGGTAATGCTGGTTCCCTTTGCCTGGATGCTTTCCGCATCCTTTAAGCTTGATAAGGATGTATTTATTTTCCCCATACAGTGGATTCCGGAGAATCCCAGATGGCAGAATTACGTGGATATCTGGCACAAAATCCCCCTCTCAAAATTTGTGCTGAATACCGTAAAGCTGACCTTGATTGTAACCTTCCTTCAGCTGCTGACCAGCAGCTTTGCGGCCTATGCTTTTGCCAAGCTGCAGTTTAAAGGAAAAAACACCCTGTTTTTAGCATATATTACAACCATTGCAGTTCCCTGGCAGGTATATATGGTACCGCAGTTTATGATGATGCGTTCCTTTGGACTGGCTGATACTCATCTGGCGATTATCTGCCTGCAGGCCTTCTCTGCCTTCGGCGTATTTATGATGAAGCAGTTTTATGAGGGAATTCCTACAGAGCTTTGTGAGGCGGCCCGGATTGACGGTATGACGGAATACCAGATCTGGTACCGGGTAATGCTGCCTCTTTCTAAGCCAGCCCTGTCTACCCTGACTATTTTCACCTTTGTGAATACCTGGAATGATTTCCTGGGGCCGTTGATTTATCTGACAACAGAATCAAAGAAAACTTTGCAGCTGGGACTTCGTATGTTTATCAGCCAGTTTGGTTCTGAATATGGTCTGATTATGGCAGCTTCTGTACTCAGTCTGATTCCTGTATTGATTGTGTTCCTGTCGTTACAGAAATACTTTGTAGAAGGTGTAGCTGCCTCTGGCGTAAAGGGTTAAACAGAAGGAGGTTAAATGATGAGTTGGATTGCACTTGAAAAACTGGAGCAGAAGCCGGAAATAACAGACAGCGAGGTGGAAGCCGCCCTGGATGCGGCCTCCGCCCAGGTGATTCGGAATCTTCCGAAATTTACTCACTGCTTTCAGAAGGCTTACAGTGAAAATGGATTTTATCAGCCGACAGAAAACAGAGACTGGACAACCGGCTTCTGGACCGGAGAGATCTGGCTGGCTTATGAGCATACAAAGAATCCGGCGCTGAAGGAGGCCGGAGAGATTCAGATGAAGGATTTTCTGAATCGGATTGAAGAAAAAATTGATGTGGAAACCCATGATTTGGGATTTTTATATTCTCCCTCCTGTGTGGCTGGATATAAGCTGACAGGAAGTCAGGTGGGAAGAATGGCTGCCTTAAAAGCAGCAGAGGAGCTGATTACCCGTTTCCATGAAAAGGGAGAATTCATTCAGGCATGGGGACCTTTAAATGCGCCGGATAATTACCGGCTGATTATTGACTGCCTGCTAAATTTGCCTCTTCTTTACTGGGCAACAGAGGAAACAGGAGAGGAAAAATACCGTCAGGTAGCGGAAAAGCATATTCATACGGCGCTGGCTAATGTGATCCGTCCTGATTTTTCTACCTGGCACACCTTTTTCTTTAACCGCGAAACAGGGGCGCCGGATCACGGCGCAACCTGTCAGGGGTACCGCGACGGTTCTGCCTGGGCAAGAGGACAGGCCTGGGGTGTTTACGGAACAGCAGTAGGATATAAATATACAAAACGAGAGTCCTATATTCCGATTTTTAAAGGAGTAACAGAATATTTTCTCCGTCATCTTCCAGAGGACCTGGTTCCTTACTGGGATCTGGAATTTGGCGATGGAAATGAGGATCAGCCCAGAGACTCTTCTTCTGCATCGATTGCAGCCTGCGGCATGCTGGAAATGGCAAAATACCTGCCCTCTAAGGAGGCGGCTTACTATATTTCCATTGCAAAAAGGCTGATGAAATCTGTGGTGGATCATTATGCAGTAAAGGATCCGTCACAGTCAAACGGACTGGTGCTTCACAGTACCTATTCTAACCATTCCCCCTACAATACCTGCAATCATTACGGGGTGGATGAATGTAATATCTGGGGAGATTATTTTTATATGGAAGCTCTGACAAGGCTGTACAAGGACTGGAACATTTACTGGTAGAACAGGACAGATGACAGCAGCAGGCGTTTTCAGGAAAAGAATGAAGGAGAAGACAGACAATGACCAAGCAGGAGTTTTTTTCCAGGGGAAATGAGTATTTTTTCTTTGACGATCCGGCGGCCGTAGCAGAATACTGCAAGACATACTGGCCGGAGGATTGTGCACATATTATTCGCGTTGCAGATGAGGTATGCCGGAATTATTTTTTATTTGATTTGGAACATGATATGGAACGAACCTGGGAGCCGGTAATCTTTGATCCAGAGGGAGATGTTGACTGGGAATACCGGCCGGGAAATGATCCGGAATTTACGTTTCAGTTTAACCGTCACCGCTTTTTTATCTGCCTGGGGCAGGCCTACTGGCTGACTGGAGAGGATAAATATGCCCGCCATTTTGTCCGACTTCTGATGAGCTGGATTACTGGTGTGAAACGGACGGAGGAAACGGAAAAAACAACCTGGAGGATTTTGGAGACAGGGATCCGCGGAGAGTTCTGGGTAAAAGCCATGCGGTATTTTAAGGACAGCCCCTATGTAACAGATGAGGTTGTGGATGCATTTTACAGCTGCCTGGTGGAACACGCAGAATTTTTGATTCAGATGCATTCTCCTTACCGCTATATGAGCAACTGGGGAGTAATCGAGAATCACGGTCTGTTTGAAATCGGAATTGCCATGCCGGATGAGGAGAGAAGAAAGCGTTATACCTCTATTGCCCTGGAGCATCTGGAAGCAGAGGCGCGGATGCAGATTATGGGAGACGGCGTTCAGTGGGAGCAGTCTCCCCTGTATCATAATGAGGTGCTTCACTGCTATGAGGATGTTCTGATTCTTGCCTCCCGCAATGATATTGAGGTTCCCGACACCATTTTAAATGCGGTTCACAAAATGGCCTGTGCGGATCTGATGTGGAAAAAGCCGGATCATAAGCAGCTTCTGATGGGAGACAGCGATGATATGGATATTCGGGATTACATCAGTACGGCAGCAGTTTTGTTCCGGGATCCTATGCTGAAGTTCGGCGGTTTCCCTGTTCTGGACTTTGAAAGCGTATGGGATCTGGGAATCGAAAGCGCCAGACTCTATCAGGAAATGGAGATTCAGGAACCGGATTTCCTGTCAGGAGCGCTTTCTGACAGTGGAAATTACTATCTGAGAGACAAGTGGGGAGAGGACGGTTCTCTGCTTCATTTTCACTGCGGAACCATGGGAGCAGGACACGGCCATTCTGATAAGCTTCATGTGGATCTCTGTGTAGGCGGAGAGGATGTGCTGACAGATGCGGGCCGCTATACTTACGTGGTAGATTCAGGACGTTTTGAATTTAAGGATCCGACTGCTCATAATACGATTACGGTTGATGATAAATTTTTTACAGTATGCAAGGATTCCTGGGAATGCTCCAAGCTGTGCCAGCCGGTAAAGGGACAGTTTCGGTTTACAGATTCTTATGAGTATGTACAGGGCGGACATCTGGGATATGCAGAGGACGGAGTATTTATTAATCGAAAGATTGTTTATATAAAACCGGATATTTATCTGATTATGGACGAAATGTATACCGGAGGAGCTCATACCTATCGTCAGTACTGGAATTTCAGTGAGCGGGGACAGGTGAGATTGGAAGGAGCGAATCAAAGCTGCGCAGTTTTTCAGGGAAACAAGGCAAGAGCCGATTTTTATTTCCTGACACCGGGAACAGAGCCGGAGCTGTATGAAGGAAAAATTGCCCGCCACTATAACCGGTACGAGAAACGTCAGGGAATTTGTGTGAAATATCAGGCAGAAGGGTTTGCATCTTTGCTGACAGTGATTCATGCTGCGCCGGATGGAAAACCGGAACCGATTTTGGTGGAAAAAATCCCTGTCAACTCCGCTCTGAAGGGAATTCAGTATCCGGATTCTATGGCTGAGGCTGTAAAAATTTCCTGCCATGGAACAGAATATGTGGTTATTTTCTGCCATCAGGAGGTGAATTCCCCCACAGATTTGGAAGAAGCAGACGGCTGTATGGGATATGGAAATGTGATTGTGTTTGATAAAAAGAAGGATGTACTGGCAGGAACAGTGCTCCAATATTAAAAAAGAGTTTAAGAGAAACAGGCATTTGTCGGAACGGACAGGTTCAAAACAGACAGATGCCTGTTTCTTTTGCGCGGACATGTCTAGCGCAGCAGAGCTTAAATATGGTATACTTGCATCATGGATAAAAGAAAATTTTTAGGAATATGCAGACAGGAGGGATTTTGTGCCGCTGTTTTTGTCGCTTCAGGGTTCCATGGCAGCTGGAAAGACAACTGCTGCCAGATATCTGGAAGCCTGTCTTCCGGAGATTCATGTAAGCTATGAAGAAAATCGGTCCGTGATCGAAGAGATTCGGAGAAGAGGACTGAATAAAAATAAATATGAGGATTATCTGGAAATTCAAAAGCTGTGGCTGATGAACGAGGTGAGAAGGTGGGAAGCCTGCAGAGACTATCCCTGTACCGTCATGGATTTTGGGGCAGAGGAGATTGTGTTTTACACGCTGAACTATCCCCGTTCCATGGGATGGGACTGGGAGGTGGAGATTCCTTTACAAAAGGAGCTGGAACAGGTAAAAGGCTGCCTGCCTCATAGAATTTTATTTCTGGACGCATCTGAGGAGTGGCTTCGCAAAAATAAAGAGGGAGATGAGACTCGCTCCCGGGAGTTTTTTGAATATTATGTGAAGCATTTGATGCCATTGAAACGAAAATGGTTTTCAGGCAGACCGGATGTTGATTTTTTAAAAACAGATGGGATGACCGTAGAGGAAATGGGTCATGCTGTAAAAGAATGGGTGGAGGAACAAGGGAAGCGATGACAAAAGAAGAACGGACAAGGGAAATTATTGAACGTCTGAAAAAGGAGTATCCGGATGCGGGATGTACTCTTGATTATGAGGAAGCATGGAAGCTTCTGGTCAGCGTGCGTCTGGCTGCGCAGTGTACAGATGCCAGAGTGAATACGGTGGTACCGAAGCTTTATGAAAAATTCCCGGATATTGATGCTCTGGCAGAGGCATCTGTGGAAGAGATTGAGGAGATTGTAAAGCCCTGCGGTCTGGGACGCAGCAAAGCCAGAGACATCAGCGGATGTATGAAAATGCTGAGGGATGAATTTCACAGCCGGGTGCCGGATGATTTTGACGCCCTCCTCAGACTGCCGGGAGTTGGACGGAAAAGCGCCAATCTGATTATGGGAGATGTGTTTGGGAAGCCGGCGATTGTTACAGATACTCACTGTATCCGTCTGGTCAATCGGATGGGGCTGGTAGACAATGTCAAGGATCCGAAGCGGGTGGAAATGGCCCTTTGGAAGCTGGTTCCCCCGGAGGAGGGAAGTGATTTTTGTCACAGGCTGGTGTTTCATGGCAGGGATGTATGTACAGCACGGACAAAGCCTTTTTGTGACAAATGCTGCCTGTCAGATATCTGCCTGAAGAATGGAGTATCTTAAAACTGTCATAGAAAGTGCAGATTTCTCACAAGAATTTCCATGTTTCCTGCAGACTGGCTCAGGTATAATAGAAGCAGTCTGAAAAAGGAGAGTGTGGAACCATGTTGTATCCAAGAGAAAATGAAGTGCGGGCTGTACTGGATTTGTCAGGAATCTGGAAATTTCAGCTGGGAGATGCCAGGGATCCGGGAGAAGCCTGTGAGAGCCTGAAGGATTCAGAGGTGATTTCTGTTCCTGCATCTTATAACGATCAAAAGGAGGATCCCGCATACAGAAATCATTATGGCTGGGTTTATTATGAAAGAACGATTGCTGTGCCGGTCAGTTTGAAGGGACAGCGCCTTGTTCTGCGTTTTGATGCAGTGACACATCGTGCAAAGGTGTATATCAATGGAAAACTGGCAGCAGAACATAAGGGGGGATTTCTGCCCTTTGAGGTAGAAATTACAGATTTGATTCCGGCAGGGACCAGAGGAGTTCTTACAGTGGCTGCGGACAACCGAATTCATCATGGAACCCTTCCTGTGGGAAATGAGGGAGCTATTGCTTTTTTCGGTTCCGACAATCCAGGAGTTCCCAGTGTAGAGGCGGCAAAGCTGTGGGCAAAGCCGCAGAATATTCCCAATTTTGATTTTTTTAATTATGCAGGCATCAATCGTCCGGTTCGTTTGTATACAACACCGGAAATGTATGTAGATGATATTACTCTGGTTCCGTCTATTGACGGAGCAGACGGAATTGTGGAATATGATATTTCTGTAAAAGGAAGAGCAGGAGCACGGAAAGCTGTGCTTTCTGAGATGACTGCGATAGAGATTCTTGATGAAAACAGAAGCTGTGTGGCCCGGGGATGCGGATGTGCAGGCAAGCTTCGAATTCCTCAGGCAAAGCTGTGGTGGCCGTGGCCGGGGATTCCATATCTGTATACGGCCCGGATTTCCTGTGGAGAAGATGTTTATGAACAGCCCTTTGGTATCCGTACCGTCAGAGTAGAGGGCACGAAATTTCTGATTAATGAAAAACCGTTTTATTTTAAGGGCTTTGGCAAGCATGAGGACTCCGCCTTTCATGGAAGAGGACTGGATCTGTGCCTGGACGTAAAGGATGTTAATCTGATTCACTGGCTACACGCCAACTCTTTCCGAACCAGTCATTATCCCTATGCAGAGGAGATGTATGATCTCTGCGACAGAGAGGGAATTGTTATTATTGATGAGACGCCGGCTGTTGGAATTGGTGCAGGAGAGGCTCAGAATCCATATGAAACCTTTCCTATTCGCGAGCACCATGAGCAGGTACTTCGGGAAATGGTTGGCCGGGATAAAAATCATCCGTCTGTGGTTATGTGGTCCATGGGAAATGAGCCGGATACGGAGCATTTTCCAGAGTCAGCTTACGAATACTGGCATTCCCTGTATGAATATACACACAGTCTGGATCCTCAAAACCGTCCGGTGACCTTTGTTTGCTGCCAGAACAATTATGAACGGGATCTGGTAACACGGACTATGGATGTGGTATGCATTAACCGGTATTACGGATGGTACAATCTTTCAGGAAATCTGGATGCAGCCTGCTATGCCTGGAATCAGGAGCTGGATTTCTGGGAAAAGCAGGGAAAGCCGGTTATGGTGACAGAATACGGGGCAGATGCGATTGCCGGAATTCACGAAACTGTTCCAGAAATGTTCAGTGAAGAGTACCAGATGGAGTTTTACCGCCGTCAGAATGCAGAATTTGATAAGAGAAGCTTTTTTATTGGAGAGCACGTGTGGGGATTTGCTGATTTTGCAACAGTTCAGGGCTGTATGCGGGCAGACGGCAACAAAAAGGGACTGTTTACCAGGGACAGACGGCCGAAAATGGCGGCCCATTATTTTAAAAAACGATGGAATGCAATTCCAGACTTTGACTATAAGCCTTTCTGATGGTATAATAGGAAAAAACGGAAAGGATAGGAGTAACTATGAGTGATGAGAAGGTAGTTCTGAAAAACACAATTCGCGTGCTGGATCAGGAGGGCAATGAGAAGGCATCTGCTTCTTCTGAGGGAGCAGTCATTCTGGCATGGATCGGCCAGTATGAAGAGGGCGATAAGATTGTATGGGAGGCAGCAGAGACTGATAAGTATTATGTAATCCGTCTGGACGACACCATGGATGAGGATCTGGTATATCTGACCAAGTCCCAGGTTGAGTTTGTTATTCCCTTTGAGGAGAAGAAAACCTCCTACAATCCCAAGGCATTTACAGGAGAGCGTCATTATCTGACCATGCGTCCGGCTTTGGAACGGGAGATTTATGCATATAGAAATCTGGCAAAAAACAGTATGGATCAGCACGGAGATCCCGGCTGTTATCCTCACGCATCTGCCAATGTAGAGACGAGAGGCGAGGCTGTATTTGCAGCACGCAACGCTATTGACGGTGTGCTGGCAAACGAGTCTCATGGATACTGGCCTTATGAGTCCTGGGGAATCAACCAGCAGGATGATGCAGAGCTGACTCTGGAATTTGGACGTCCGGTAGATTTTGATGAGATTGTTCTGTATACAAGAGCAGACTTCCCTCATGATAACTGGTGGGAGCAGGTAACTTTTACCTTCTCAGATGGTTCTGAAGAGACAGTAAGCCTGGAAAAGAGTGTAAAGCCCCATATCATTCCCATGAAGAAGAGCGGCATTACCTGGCTGAAATTCGGAAAGCTGATTAAGGCTGATGATCCGTCACCGTTCCCGGCGCTGACACAGATTGAAGTGTACGGAACCTATTGCAAATAAAACAAACGAAGCTGTCGCTTTCGAGATTCGTGGAATCGTGAAGCGGCAGCTTTTCTTATACTACGAAGTATCTGTTCTTGTTGTTTCTTCGGCTTCTGATGATAATGGCAACGGGGGCCTCTGCTTTATTTTCGTAACAGTTCAGCCTCGATTCTGCGAATCAAAGCTTCCTGCGAGCAGTTTTCCTCAGAAACTTCCAGAATCAGGACATCAGGGCGGGAGACAATGTCCGGCCAAAAGGTATCTGCAGGAGCCTGAAGTACACCGAGAACAGGAACGGGGCCGTCAAGGGTATCGAAAACGGCCTGACGGAATTCTTTTGCCTCGGCTTCATGGGGACCCAACTCATCCATGAGAATGAGAGAGCAGTCTGCGCTGTGTCGGAGAATCCTGCTTCCCATCTGATTAAAGCGCAAATCAGAGTTTTTGTCAGGTTTTCCGCAGGCAAACAGGAAATTCTCTTCTGTGGGAACAACTGGATCTTTTGGGGAAAACAGATGGACAGAGAAGCCGGAATCCAGATATCCGCTCATTTTTACCGTGTAAAATCCGCCTACAGAGCCGGAAAATTTGCTTAATATCTGTCGAATCATTGTTGATTTTCCAATCTGCTTTGGCCCGGTAAGAAACACATGGCGAAAGGAAGATGCAGATGAAACAGGGTGATAATCTGGACGTTCCATCGGATTGCGGACATCCCACAAAAGTCTTCCATAGGTGGTTTCGCTGATTTCTAAAAGCTGCCCTTCCTGATTTTGATGCCTTTGAAGCCAGCTTCTTATCTGCTTAGCATGGGCCTTGGTGATTTCCTCCTGCGGAAGCATGTGCTCCATGAGAAAATCCACGTATTCCTCATCCGGTGTTACCCAGATTTCCTGTCGGCGGCTTTCATAGGTAGTCTCTGGATTGTAGCCGGACAGGAAAAGAATATTAAAAAGAGCATAAAAACTTTGCCCATTCCACGGACTTACCGGTTTTTTTCCAAACAGTTCCCAGAGAATCTGTTCCCGAAGATAGTTTCTTCCAGAAAGGTGTGTGACGTGGCAGCACCAGCCGCGGCTCATTTCCATGGATTTTTTCAGATTATCCATGCCTCGGAGGGCCGGAGTCATGGAACTGAAAACAAGATCAAAGGCCTTGCGGTAGCCCTCTTTATCAAGGTCAAGGCTCTGGAAATCACAGGTATGAAGACTGGCATTGGTCAGTTGTTCCTCTTTCAAATATTCCATGCCGTGAGCGATCATTTTTTCTGAAATATCAAGGCCTACAGCCCGGTGAACCCGACGGGCAAAGGCAGCGACAAAACGGCCTGGACCACAGCCAATATCTGCAACGTCAAAATGCTTTTGGAGAAGCCCCTTCTCCTCCAGATAAGAAATATCGCTGATGACCCTTTCATCTCCCTTTCGTTTTTTTATCCTCTCCTTTTTCCAGAATTCTGCTCTCTGATCCCATCTTTGAGGAGAAAACTCCTGGCTGTCATCAGGGCGAGGTTCATGAAGGGAGATAAAGTAGGAAAGAGCATTTTTATTTGCCTTGTTTTTTTCGGTCATAGCGAAACCTCCCGCGCAATATTTTTGACAGGAAGGCAGACGGTCCGTTCCACGCCGTACCGGTCCTGTATGGTGACAACATCCATTTCAATCCCATAAGCAGCCTCCAGATTTTCTGGTGTGATGATTTCTCTGGGGCTTCCAAATCCTGCAACCCGGCCATCTTTCATTAAAAGGACTCTGCTGTTTACAGAGGACGGGTATTCCGGGCTGTGAGTTGACATGATGATACAATAGCCTTTTTGTGCAAGATCAAAAATTACATCGGTAAGAACCTGGTGATTGGCATAATCCAGATTGGCTGCCGGCTCATCCATAATAAAAATACTGGCGGACTGGCAGATGGCTCTGGCAATCAAAATCAGCTGTCTCTGGCCTCCGCTGAGGGAGGCATAGTTTCGGTTGGCAAGAGAGATAGCGTGAACCTTTTCCAGAGCATCGAAGGCGGCCTCCCGATCAATCGCTTTGGGCTTATCAAAGGAAGAAAAATGGGAGGCGCGTCCCATAATCACAATATCCAGAACGGAATAATCAAAGATTGGTGAGTGATACTGGGGAATATATGCAATCTGGTTGGCCAATTCCTTCTGGGACATGTCCTGAGTACTGCGTCCGTTGATTTTGATTGTTCCGGAGGAATGGGGGATGGAGCCTAAAAGCAGTCGGAACAAAGTGGTTTTTCCACATCCGTTAGGGCCTATGAGACAAAGAATTTCTCCCTGATCTGCATGGAAGGTGACCCCCTTTACAATGTCTCCATGTCCGTATCCTCCATAAAGCTCGTTAATTTCCAGCAGCATGTGAATGCCTCCCTCGTTGAATGATGAGATAAATAAAAAACGGTGCTCCCATGATGCTGGTTACAACACCCAAAGGAAGCTCCATGGACAGAATCGAACGGGCGATATCGTCCATAAGCACCAGATATCCGGCGCCCAGTATGGCGCTGGCGGGAATCAGCCGCTCATAATCAGCACCGACCAAAGCCCGGGCCAGGTGGGGAATCATCAGACCGACCCAGCCAATCAGACCGCCCAGGCAGACTGCCGCAGCGCTTAAAAGGGTAGAGGCGGTAATGAACAAAAGCCGGTAACGCCGGATATTAATGCCCAGGCTTTTGGCCTCTTCCTCGTCCAGAGTCAGCAGGTTGATTCTCCAGCGGAACAGAAAAATAAAGCACAGTCCGGCCAGCATGGGGAGAAAGCTCCACTGGAAGGCTTTCATATTGGTTTTTGTAAGGCTTCCCATCAGCCAGAAGGTGATTTGCTGAAGCACATCATTGGGATCTGCAATATATTTGATCATGGTCACTCCGGCGTTGCAGAGAGACATGATCATAGAGCCGGTAAGAACCAGGATCAGCGTATGGGAATACATGGATTTTCGGCTGATCAGATAAGATGCCGCAACAGCTGCAATACCTCCCAAAAAGGCAGCCAATTGGATGAGCCAGTCGGGAGATCCGCATAAAATAGCAAAAGCGGCTCCCAGACTGGCGCCAGAGGAGACGCCCAGAATATCTGGAGAAACCAGGGGATTGCGGAACATTCCCTGATAGGCAGAGCCGGCAACGGACAGGGATGCGCCGATAAACAGGGCGGAGAGAATTCTGGGAAGCCGGATGTTCCAGAAGATGGTAACTGCCTGGGGCAGAAGTTCACCCTGATAACCAAAGCGTGACAGAAATGCTGTCATAACCTGGGAGGGAGAAAGGGGATAGTAGCCAATCCAGAAGGAAAAAAATACAATTGCAGTCAGAATTCCGAACATTCCCAGAAGGAGAAGGCGGTAATGGCGCCGCTTTCTGGTGTCTTTCTGTACTTCATGATGAGATAGATTCATAACAGCTGCTCCTTACAGTTCTTTAGTCTTGACGAATATATATACAGGTGCTATACTTCATATAACCGATATATTTTTTAAAACCATTCGCTTTTAAAAGTATATCGCAGGTGGAGGAGAATGTCAATTCCATCTTGCCTGCATAATAAAAAATGAGGTATCAGTTCAGAGGAGGTACTTATGAAAAAGTCAAAACAGTTATTAGCCCTGTCTCTTGCAGCAATCATGACAGCCGGTATGCTTACCGGATGTGGAAAGGCAGAAAAGCCTGCACAGACGCAGCAGGAAGCCACAGTTCAGTCTCAGGAGGAGACCACAGCGAAGGAAGAGACAAAGGAGGAGACTCTGGCGGAGACTTCCAAAGAGCGTGAGATTACAGATATGGCAGGGAGAACGATGACGGTTCCTGCGGAAATCAAATCTGTTTTTTCTGCCGGACCGGCCGCTGCAATTTATTTATATACCCTGGTTCCGGACCGGCTTCTTGGATGGAACTACGAGTTAAATGAGGTAGAAAAGAGTGTAATTCTGGAACAGTATCATAACATTCCCAATTTTGGCATGGGAGATGCAGTGAATTATGAGGCTGTCATAGCAGCAGGGCCAACCATAGCTCTGAATGTAGGAACTATAAATGAAAAGATGGTATCTGACTGTGACGCTTTGGCGAAAAGCTTAGGAATTCCTGTTGTGGCGGTAGATGGGGATCTGATGGCAGCTCCGGAGGCATACCGGTTTATGGGAGAGCTGTTTGGCGAAGAGGAAGCGGCTGAAAAGCTGGCAGCTTATGCAGAAAAAACATTCCAGGATATTGAAAATATGAACATTCCGGAGGAGGAAAAGGTTCGGATTTACTATGGAAATGGCGAAGATTCTCTGGAAACCGCACCGGCAGGCTCTCCTCATGCCCAGATTATTGAAATGGTCAAGGGAATCAATGTGGCAGAGCTGGAAATGGGAGAAGGCGGACGGATTCAGATTTCAGCGGAACAGCTTCTTGCATGGGATCCGGATGTGATTATCGTAAATGGAGAACCAAAAGCAGACATCACAGGAGCTTCTGCAGCAAAATCAATTCTGGAAAATCCAGATTATGCATCCTTAAAGGCAGTAGAGGAAGAAGCGGTGTACGGAACCCCCAATGCTCCCTTCAGCTGGATCGACCGTCCCAATGGACCAAATCGTATTGTAGGGATTCGCTGGCTTTCCGGCCTGATTTATCCGGAATACCTGAATTTTAATGTTGATGAAGAGGTGAAGGAATTCTTCCAGCTGTTCTATCACGTAGATTTGACAGAGGAAGAACTGAATCGAATTTACCAGGGTATGCAAAAGGATGATCCATCATGACAGGGGCGTTGATTATAGCAACCGGAAAAACGGATCATCAAAGCGCCTTTGCTCCAGAGCGGCAGATTGGAAGAATCTCTGCTCTGGAACGGATGGTGCTGCTGCTTCAAATGACAGGAATTCGGCGGATTGCGGTTGTGGGAGATGAAAGAGAATGGCCCAAAAAACTGGTGCCGTCCATGAATTTAGTATTTCTTACTGCATCATCGGAGGGAGAGATGCTGGACAGTATCCAGCAGGGAGTTTGCTATTTGCAGGATCAATGTACAGAAATTCTGGTTGCCCATGGAAATGTACCCATGTTTTCGGAAAAAACGGTCCGGATGCTTTTGGATGCAGAAGGAGAGGTCTGTATTCCCAGCTGCCATGGCCGGTGCGGGCATCCGATTCTTTTGAGAAAAAGCTGCTTCTCCCGGCTTCTTGCCTATCAGGGAGAAAAAGGCTTACGGGGAGCGATTGAGGCTTCCGGAATTCGTCCCAATATTATAGAAACAGAGGATAAGGGGATCTTATCTGACAAAAACACAGGGACATCTTATGAAGCTCTCTCAGAAAGCCATGATGTCAGGAAAATGAAGACATCTGTTCAGGTGCGAATTCGCCGGGAAAAAGTGTTTTATGGTCCGGGTATTCATCAGCTTTTGCAGCTGACAGAAACAGAAGGATCTCTGGCGAATGCATGTCAGCGTATGGGAATATCTTATACAAAAGGACGCCGGCTCATATCTACGATGGAGGAACAGATAGGAAAAACGGTTTTGGCAACGGGGCAGGGAGGAAAGCATGGCGGTTATTCTCGCCTGACAGAAGCAGCAAGGCAGATAATGGATTCTTACAGTGCATTTCAGGAAGAGGCAGAGGAAGCTGTCCAAAGGCTGTTTGAGAAGCATTTTCAGAAAATATCAGATGAATTGGAAGAGGAGAGAAAACTATCGTGAAAAAAATATTTGAGTATATCCGGCAGGAGACAGCTGCCGGTCATGATCTGGTTTTGATAAGTATTATTTCCCAGGAAGGCTCTTCTCCCAGGGGACTGGGAGCGCAGATGCTGGTGGGGGCAGAAGGACGGCTTTGCGGTACTGTAGGCGGCGGAGCTGTGGAGCTTCAGTGTATCCGCTTTGGACAAAAGGTTCTGGAGGAAAAGCAGTCCTGTGAGAAATTTTTCTCCCTGACGCCCAAGGCAAAAGAAAATATCGGCATGGTCTGCGGCGGAGATGTAACCGTATGGTTTCAGTACATTGATTCCTCTCTTTCTTTCTGGGGAGAGTTTTCCGAGCTTCTTTTAACGAAGATGGAGGAGCGGATTCCTGGCTGGCTGGTTCTTCATCAGGAAGGCGGACTGCCTTCCTTTGCAGAGGCCGGTGCGGAAGGAGAGAAAGAGCTTCCTGGAATCGGTGATTTTGGCCGCAGAGAAGGTCAGGTATTCCTTCCGATTCCTATTGGAGAGCGTGCAGTGATTTTTGGTGGAGGTCATTGTTCTCAGGCCCTGGTTCCCATACTGAATACGGTGGGATTTCGGGTAACAGTTATGGATAATCGTTCGGAATATGCCTCCAGGGAGCTTTTCCCAGGAGCAGAGGCAGTGATCTGCGGTGATTTTCGCAAGCTTTCTGAGCATCTTGTTTTGTCAGAATCCGATTATGTTGTGATTATGACAAACGGACACAGCTTTGACTATGAGGTGGAGCGCCAGGTTCTTCAGAATCCGCCCTGTTATGTGGGGGCGATTGGTTCTCAGCATAAAAAAGAATTTGTAAACGGAAAGCTGCGTGAAGCTGGAATTGCAGAATCGGTAATTCAGCAGGTACATTGTCCCATAGGAACAGCCATTCGGGCTGTCACACCGGAAGAGATTGCGATCAGCATAGCAGGAGAAATGATCTTAGAACGGGCCCGGATGCGGGAAGGAGAAAAGGGCGGCCATCATGGATGCCCTATGTCGTAAGTGGAGACAGAGCTTAGAAATATTTGACAGAAAAAACGGTCGATACATCAGTTACAATAACCGGTGTACCGACCGTTTTTTGAGACTTTCCCGTTAGGGGAAAGCACAGCAAAAGCTTACATATGAATCCATCCAAGTACATTGGCAATGGAGCTTAAAAGAATAATGGTAATGCAAAGCGGTGCAAGATACTTCATAAAGAAGCTATAAAGCTTCTTTCTTTTAAATTTAGAGGAGCGCTCGATTTCCTCGCTGATAGTCTGAAGACCAACAACTTTCAGAATCAGGAAGCAGGTTGCAAGAGCAGCAATCGGCATCATAACGGAGTTAGTTAAAAAGTCAACAAAATCCAGAATCTGCATTCCAAAAATCGTTACGAAATCCCAGATACCATATCCAAAAGCAGAGGCGCTTCCGATGGACAGCATAACCACGGCCATAATAATACAGCTTTTTTTCCGGTTCCATCCCAGTTCATCTGAGATAGTAGAAACGCTGGTTTCCATCAGGGAAATGGCGCTGGTGAGGGCGGCAAGCAGTACCAGGAGGAAAAAGGTGAAGCCTGCGATTCCTCCAAAGCCCATGCTTGCAAATACCTTTGGCAGAGTGATAAACATCAGGGACGGACCAGCCTGCAGGGTCTCTGGAGCACCGCCGGAGAAGGCAAATACCGCAGGAATGATCATCAGGCCTGCCAGCAGAGCAATCGCTGTATCAAAAATCTCTACCTGCTTGGTGGATGCTTCAATATCTACATCTTTTCCCAGATAAGAACCATAAGTATAAAGGATACCCATAGCAATGGAAAGAGAGTAGAACATCTGTCCCATGGCTGCTACAACTGTCATAGGCGAGAAGTTCTCAAAGTTGGGAATCAGGAAGTATTTGACACCTTCCATTGCCCCCGGTCTGGTAACGGAGTAGCCGGCTACAAAAATTGCCAGAAGAACCAGAACAGGCATCATGATTTTGGATACCAGCTCAACGCCATTTTTTACACCTGCCAGAATAACGATAAATACCAGGGCAGAAAAGATAAGGAACCAGAATTCTGCCGCGCCGGAGGATGCAATAAAATTGGAAAAATAATCATCTGCTGCCAGAGCTGCAGAATTTCCCTTTAAATATTCAAACAGGTATTTGATAACCCATCCGCCGATTACAGAATAATAGGGAACGATAATCATTGGAATGACTGCGTTGATCCATCCGCCAAAGCGAAAGGAAAAGCTTTTTCCAAATTTGGCAAAAGCGCCTACAGGGCTTTTGCGGGTCATACGTCCCAGGGCAGTCTCAGAAACAATCAGCACATAGCCGAAGGTAAGGATTAAGAGCAAATATACCAGCAGGAACATTCCGCCGCCATATTTGGCTGCCAGGTAAGGGAACCGCCAGATATTGCCAAGACCTACGGCAGAGCCTGCAACAGCCAGTACATAACCGATGCGCCCGGAAAATCTGCCGCGGGCATGATGATGTTTTTTTTCAGTTTCGTTGTTATTCATGTTAACCTCCCATTCAGTCATATGATAACAGGATACCATTTTCCGACATTTTATTCAAGGTATTTTTCCCCTGGCGCATTTTTGCCATGTTTTTGCACGTTTTCTGATAGAAAAAGAAAGCGTTTGCCAAATCAGGATCATTTCAGGGAAAAGCCGCATAGGATAGGATATGAATGATGTGGGAGAGTGATAGAAATGCCGGAGACAGCAGTTTTGCTGACACCGATTCATTTCGTTTATCTTGTGGGAGTTATTGCGATTTTGTCAGTAATGATCCTGCGGATTGAGACTCCGCCGGTATGTATCCTGTTTCTTTTTCTGATGGGATTTTTTGGATTGGGTACCGTAAGCGGAGGAATACAGACTGTTTTTTCAGCGATTATTTATGCAGCAAGAGAGTTTATGGAGGTAATTGCAACAATTGCCCTGGTCGCTGCTTTGACCAAATGTCTGACGGAGTTGGGAAGCAGCAGACTTTTGATGGCGCCTATGGCCGGGATTATGAAGACACCAACAATGGCCTGGTGGGTTCTGGGGCTTTCTATGTTTCTGTTTTCTTTGTTTTTATGGCCTTCGCCGTCTGTGGCTCTGGTAGGGGCAATCCTGCTGCCCTTTTCAGGGAAGGCAGGGCTTTCTCCTCTCATGGCGGCTATGGCAATGAATCTTTTTGGGCATGGAATGGCGCTTAGCTATGATCTGGTAGTACAGGGGGCCCCTTCTGTGTCGGCAAAGGCAGCGGGAATTTCTGCACAGGACATTCTGCAGGAAGGCGGCCCGCTTTTTCTCGTTATGGGAGCGGTAACAGCAATGGCAGCTTTTTTTCTGTATAAAAAGGAGATTACGGAAGGAAAATCGGGCCAGAGTTACTGTGATGAAGAAAAGGATGATCCGGGCGTTCTGATCAAAAGAAAAACGGAGTCTGGAGAGAAAAAAACAACCAGATGCAGTTATTTTCATGGAATAGAACAGGAAAAGAGACGAGCGGCATTAGCAGCGGCTTTTCTCACACCATTGGCATTTCTTGCGGATATTGTGTTTTTGACAGTCTGTGATGTAAAGGGGTCAGATGCAACCAGTTTGGTTTCCGGGACGGCGCTTCTTGTCATGTGCATTAGTTCAGCAGCAGCCTATGGTCGAAATTCTTTTGGGAAAATTACTGGATATGTAACGGATGGTTTTCTTTTTGCAATTCAGATTTTTGCACCAGTGATTGTGATTGGCGCCTTTTTCTTTCTGGGGGGAGGGGGACTGAATACAGTGCTGGGAAAGGAGATCAGCAGCGGTCTTATGAATGACTGGGCGCTCTGGCTGGCAGAACATGCGCCTGTGAATCGTTACGGCTCTCTTTTGATCCAGATGCTGGCAGGAGGACTGACCGGGCTGGATGGCTCGGGATTTTCCGGACTGCCGCTGACAGGAGCTCTGGCCAGAACCTTTGGCACAGCTTCCGGAACGTCGATTCCAGTGCTTGCAGCTGCCGGACAGATTACAGCAGTTTTTACAGGAGGCGGAACCATCATTCCCTGGGGACTCATCCCGGTTGCAGCGATCTGCAATGTAGATCCTCTGAAACTGGCAGGAAAAAATCTCAAGCCGGTATTGATTGGATTTGCTGCAGTTTTTTTGGTGGGCTGTGTACTTTTGTAGCATGACCAAAGAAGCAGAAGCTTCTGGAAGAGAACACAGGAAAAAAGACAATGGTTATAAATTCAGAAAAAAGGAGACAGAGGGTATATGGCAGCGATTGGCGGATTTTACGGAGGATTCTGGGATACGGGAGAGCAGGAGGCAGTGCTGGAGCAGATATTTCAGGCACAGCAGGATCGGGGCGCTGTATTATCAGGAAAAGCATGGGGGAGCCAGACGGCGGCAGCAGGAGGAATGGCACAAAACCATTTATCTGCCAGGAAAGAGCCGGAAGCAAACGAATGCTTCTGGGAATGGCGGAGTCTGGAACGGAGGGCAGTAGTTTTTTTGGACGGGGAATTTTATAATTCCAGGGAACTGCGTTCTGCGCTGAAGGAACTGGGAGAAGATCTGGAAACAGATGGGGATGCGGAGCTGGCGGGGCGGATGTATCTCCATTATGGCCCGGAATTTGTAAAACAGCTGAATGGGGTATTTGCCATGGCTGTTGTGGATTTTAACAAAAAAATGGTTTTTCTGTATCGGGATCGGATTGGAGTAAAGCCTTTGTTTTATACCTTCTGGAAAGACCGGCTGTATTTTGCTTCCCGGCTGAAAGGACTTCTTGCCTGCCCGGGAATTCGGCCAGAGGTGGATCGGGAGGGCCTTAACGAGATTTTCAGTATTGGTCCGGCACGGACGCCGGGAAATGGTGTGCTGAAAGGGATTTTTGAATTGGAGCCGGCACGAATGATGATTGCTGCGCCGGATGGATGCAGGCAAATGGAATGGTGGAGCCTGGAAAGCCGTCCTCACGAGGACAGCTATGATATAACCGTAGAAAAGGTGAGGGAACTGGTGATAGATGCAGTCACACGTCAGGCGGCTGCGAATGAGCCTCTGTGCGCTTTTCTTTCCGGAGGACTGGACAGCAGCCTGGTATCTGCGGTCTGCGTTTCCCTTGCCGAAGAAAAAGGACAGCGTCTGGATACCTTCTCTTTTGATTTTACAGATAATGGGAAGTATTTTAAGGCCAATGCTTTTCAGCCCTCCCAGGATCATCCTTATGTAGAGCAGATGGCAGATTTTTTGAATTCCCAACATCACTGTCTGGAGTGCAGCAGCCATCAGCTGGCAGATTTGCTGGAAGATTCTGTAAGGGCAGCAGATTTGCCTGTGATGGGAGACATTGATTCTTCTTTATTATATTTCTGTCGTCAGACTGCCAGGTATTGCGGGATCGCGATGACAGGGGAGTGTGCCGATGAGATCTTTGGGGGGTATCCCTGGTTCCATAGAAAGGAAATGCTGAATGCAGATACATTCCCCTGGACCAGAGATCTGGATGCAAGAAAGGTTCTCCTGAAAGAGGATTTTCTGCAGGAGCTGGGAATGGAGCAGTATGTAGAAAAACGGTACAGAGAAACCCTGGAGCGTGTTCCGCAATGTCCAGAGGAGAGTCCGGAAAAGCTCAGGCAGCGACAGATGGCGTGGCTGAATTTAAAATGGTTTATGCAGACCCTGCTTAACCGCATGGACCGAACCAGCAGCTCGGCAGGGCTTAAAGCCCGGGTTCCCTTTGCAGATTACCGGATTGTGGAATATCTCTGGAATGTGCCATGGGAAATGAAGGCAAGGAACGGAGAGGTAAAACATCTTTTGAGGGAAATTGCAAGGGGAATACTGCCGGAGGAGGTTCGCACAAGAAAAAAGTCTCCTTACCCCAAAACCTATGTGCCGTATTATGAAGAAATTCTGGCTGAGCGGATGAGGGAAATGCTTGAGGATTCAAAACGTCCGGGGACAGAGTTTTTGGATCGGGAAAAAACCATGCGTTTTCTGCGAAAGCCTTCTGATTATGGAAGACCCTGGTACGGACAGCTGATGGCAGCTCCCCAGATGATGGCATATATGCTTCAGGTGGACTGCTGGCTGCGGGAATATGACATTAAAATAAGAGTGTAAGGGATGTTTAAAAAGAAAAACAATGCTGTAAAGAAAAAATACTTGATAATGATGTGTTGAAAGCACCGTAAATATACGGTTTCTGTGGGTTTGTAAAGTGGTTTTGTGACAATTTTAAAATTAAATAGTATTTTGATGAATAGAGTTTTTGCACTGTGTAGGTGTAGAAACTCTATTTTTTTGAAATATATGTAATTTCGTCATTGTGCCAGTGCGTCCGGCGGACCGTCCGCCGGACAATCCTACGGACAGAATAAAAAATAAACTGGAGAGTTGATGAAGGATAAAGCTACAGATTTACATAGAACTAATTACTATGTGAAAAATGCATAATTTTATCTATTTTTTCTGGTTTGACATTGTGAAAAGCATGTGATATTTTCCCTCTATCAGCTGATTAGTAATATTATTTAAAAAGAGATAGAAAGTGATTGGAGGAGATAAAATGAGAAAAACAACAAAAGGAAGAACGGGGCAGGTTATTGCTGTAGATACTCCTGAACTCATGAATATGCTAAATACTGGGAGGAAATCAGCTACTGATATAGGAACGGCAGCAGGTGCGAAGCTTCAGATAGGCCGCAGAGTTCTCTGGAATGTAAAAAAGGTTCAGCAGTACCTTGATGAGATCAGCGAATAGGAAGGGCGGCAATGAATGAAAGAGGCGGCAGGAGGAGGGTACGGAATTGTGTATCGTGAAATTATGAGAAATCCAAGTATACCGCCAGAATCTAAAGCAATTTACGCTTACTTGTGTAGCTTTGCGGGCAGTGGTAATACATGTTTCCCGAAAGTAGAAACAATGCAAAAAGAACTTTGCATGGGAATGCAGCGATTTAATAAATATATGTCTGTGCTTGTAAATTTGGGCGTTGTTGTTCGCAAACGTGAGAAGGTGGGAAATCTTGTAGGTCATAACGTGTATAAAATTACTCATAGGGTTGATTTTTCATAGTCACGAAATTCAATAGGTTGAAATTCAATGTCTTGAAAATCCGGCCCTAAATAATAACAGTATAAAAATTAACAGAATAAATAATAACAGAAATATGGAAAAGAGAGTATGAGAGGAAAACCAAGAAGGGGGATCTTTTGAGTAGTTATAAGGAATTAAAAGAGAAATATAAAGCAATAGGGGAGAAATTTGATAAGGCAATCAAAGAAAACAAACCATGGGAGAACCTTCTGGATGAACTAATTTCTTGCGTGAGTGAGATGGAGGAAACCCCAGAAGCGAAAGAGCAACGTAAGCGTTTAGAAAAGGAAGTCGATCAGTGGCTTAAACAGTTGGAAAAGCGGGGGTTTTAGCAAATGTCATCTCATAAAAAGAAGGGAGGCGTAAGCATGCTGAGAATGTTAGGTATATACTTTGTATTGACAAGAATGGCAAAAATGATTTTTGCCATCTATCTGTATAAAAAGTCAAATTAAAAATATGCGTCCGCCGGACTGTCCGTAGGACGGTCACGGTGACAGTCACTAGGAAAATCCGATGTAACCAGTACCATTACCAAATAATAAATAAAAAGAAAAGTATAAAAAAGAAAAACAGGCCCCAATATGTTCAGCAAACAAGCTATGATGTGAGAGAAAATAATCAATCCGGAGGCAATGGAGACTATGAGCAATGAAGAGATTGTGAAACGGATTCAGGAGGGGGAGAACCAAAAAGAAAACCTGTCTTTGCTGTGGGAATGTAATCAAGGGCTGATTGATTCCATAGTGAGGAGTCTTACAGGGCTACAGCCCTATGAAGAGGGATTCGAAGATGCAAAGCAACAATCATATTTTGGCTTGCTAGAAGCGGCGGAGCGGTACAGGCCGGAATCAGGAGCCAAATTCTTCAGCTATGCTGGTGGAAGGATAAAAAAAGCGATCTATCGCTATTACGCCAGCACGGGCTATGCCGTCCGGGTTCCTGAATACCTGCGGTACAGGATGAAGAGATATGCCCGTTTCTGTCGAGAGTATAAGACCCATAACGGAGCATGGCCAGATGATGAAACCTGTATGAAATCACTGCATATATCAAAAAAGGGGTTGGAGCATCTAAAAAAGCTGAATTGTGAAATGTCTGTAATGAGCTTGGAAGAAGAAACGGGAGAGGGGCGAACGCTAGCCGATTTTATACCGGGAAATGACAGATTGGAGGAAACCATTACAGGGAGCGTATACCAGAAAGAACTCCATGAAACATTATCAAAGGCCCTCTGCCTGCTGCCAGAAGAAGAAAAAGAAATCCTGCTATTGCACTTCTATCAGGGATACCAGATAAAGACAATAGGCAGAATGAAGCACTTAGCAAGACAGACCGTGTACAACCGGCTTGATAAATCTTACCGATGAATCAGGGAAAGCAGGTTCAGGGAAGAGTTGGAGACGTTCCGGGAACATCCTTTTAGGGAATCGGAAGGAAAGAGGGAAAGGAAATGCACTATTCAGGATATGAGCGAAGAGGAAAGGGGGGTGCTGCTGTGAACATGATCGAAATAGACCGGGAAACCATAGAAAAAGCGGTAAGGGCATATATGCAGGAATACGGGCAGAGGGGCAGCCAGGGAGAAAAGGCCGGATATGATCGGCGCTTTCAGCTTCTTTTCCTCCTCCTGGAGCATTACAGGGAATATCCGGCAGGCAGCAGGAAAAGAAAAAGCCTGCTGCCAGATTGCCGGAAATGATTACAGGATGATTTCCTGGAAGTCAATCCATAAATCATTATAGATATTGACTTTGATTTTGTCCTGGAAGGTGTAGGAAGATACTTCAAACTTGCTTTCTTCCAAGTGATACACAAGTACAGTGAGGTTTATAGGGTTTACAATCCAATATTCTCGAACTCCTGCGTCAGCATAAAGATTCAGTTTTCTTATATAGTCATGACTGGAATTACCAGGGGATATGATTTCAATAATCCAGTCCGGCGCACCTGTGCAGCCTCTTTCTGTGAGTTTGTCGCGGTCACATATAACACTTATATCAGGCTCAACAATGGTTTTCTTCTCTTCCCATAATTTGACTGCAAACGGGGCAGGATAGACCTTGCATGAGCCGCTTTTCGATTTGATATATTGATGTATTGCGGCGTGTAATTCGCTTAGTATTTCCTGATGAATACGGCTCGGAGCAGCCTGGTAATAAATTTGACCGTCTATCAGTTCAGCCCGTATATCTTCAGGAAGAGCATAATAATCAATTTCTGTGTAAATTTGTTTTTGTGGTATTGCCATAGTAACACGTCCTTTCTACTCAATGAATTGTGACAGAGTGGTAATACTCATGTATTGTCGCGTGATATTGTTTCGTTGACAGCTCGCACGATAAAAGCGTTGACACTTTCCCCGTGTGCAGTTGCGTGGGCTTTCAGAACTTCTTTCTTGCCCTTGGGAAAAGTTACGTTAATTCTATCATAGTTATTTTTGACATATTTATTCACTGCTTTTTGTTGAGCTTTGCTTACTTTTGGTTCGTCTGGCATCTGATCACCTCCCTTATGGTGCTGTTTTAAAGGCAGAAATACTTCTTCTATTATGTTTTGATTATATATTATAAAAATATTGGTGTAAATATAAAATACTCACAAATATATTGGTGTAAATATAGAAAAAATACCAATAGGCTATTGGTGCAAATATATATAATGAAACCATAAGATAAAACAAGCGAAGGTAGACGGGAGTACCGCAAGGGAAAGCAAGAACACCACATGACACCGGGAAACAGGATAAGGGGATAATGAGACGGTCAAGAAACCTTAGATACTTTAAAGCCTGCCAGGGATTGAACCTCAAATTATCATAGGTAATTGCGAAACAAGTTCGCAATCCTGATAAAAATGCGGTAGAAAAACTGT
>OLRK01000697.1_pt1 | contig 35792 bp, 34 predicted proteins | sample 1672911 | NCBI WGS metagenome assembly OLRK01 (sample SAMEA3136736, study PRJEB25190) | human gut metagenome | biome: human gut; feature: human-associated habitat; material: faeces | place: Austria | collected 2013 | reverse complement strand
GACATCGGCTTCGCGCGGTTATGTTTTGTTCAGAGGTGCCAATAAGGGACACACAAAAGTCCTAAAATTGTCTGCTGGCCTGCGGACACAGTCCGTGTAGTGCTCCAAACTTGGAAAGACACGGATCATCGAGGATGCCAGTTACGGCATAGCTAGAAATACCGGATTTTGCGTTCAGAATTTGCCTCCGTATGTTTATCTGGAACTTTTAATTATCTAATTCTTGTAATATTACTTATCACCCCAAAAACTCTATGCTTATTGCGGCGCTTTCCTTCTCTGACGCTTTGTTATCTATTCTGCTTCGCAGCATGCAAGCAGATCTAAGATTTCCTCTCTCGTCTGCAGTCCGATCGCTTTTTTCTTAAAAATGCCGTACTGCATCACAACGAGCATCGGAATGCTCATCACCTGATACTTTAACGCAAGCGCCGCCTGCTCGTCCACATTGACGCTTCCGAACTTCACCTTTCCGGCAAGTTCCTCGGACAGCGCCTCAAATACCGGCGACTGCATTTTACACGGTCCGCACCACTCTGCCCAGAAATCCAGAATGACCGGCACCTTTGCCGCCAGCACCTCGTCCTCAAAATTTTCATTTGTAATTGTAACAACTGCCATATTCTGCTTCCTTTCTGTGCATTCCGCCGGCACTGTTTTCTGCCGGCAGCTGCTCTGACACACGCTCTATTCCCTGCCGAACTCCGAGAGTACCAGACCTTCGTTCCGGTCTAATACCATGCCGACACTCCATGCATTGACAAACAGTAACAGCGGTCTGCCCTTCAGATCCTGAATCTTCTTCATATCCGAGGTTCCGACCAGCTTATCCATATCGATGTCCTCATTCTCAATCCACCGGATATGCTCATACGGAAGCGTATCCATGCGGATTTCAACATTGTACTCATTCTCGAGGCGGTATTTCAACACATCGAACTGCAGTACACCGACCACGCCGACGATGACCTCCTCCATTCCCATATTGTACTCCTGGAAAATCTGGATCGCACCTTCCTGTGCAATCTGCTGCATGCCCTTCATGAACTGCTTGCGCTTCATCGTATCCACCTGCCGCACTCTCGCAAAATGCTCCGGTGCGAACGTCGGGATTCCCTCAAATTTAAACGGCTTCGCCGTGGTGAGTGTATCTCCGATGGAAAAAATACCCGGATCAAACACACCGATGATGTCTCCCGCATACGCCTCGTCCACGATATGACGCTCCTGCGCCATCATCTGCTGCGGCTGCGAAAGCTTGATCTTTTTATTGCCGCCCTGCACGTGTGTCACTTCCATGCCGGCGGTAAACTTGCCCGAGCAGATGCGCATAAACGCAATTCGGTCACGGTGTGCCTTGTTCATGTTTGCCTGAATCTTGAATACAAACGCAGAGAAATTCTCACCAAACGGATCAACTTCTCCGATATCCGCCTTGCGCGGCAGCGGCGAGTAAGTCATCTTTAAGAAATGCTGTAAAAAGGTCTCCACACCGAAATTCGTCAATGCCGAACCAAAAAATACCGGGGAAAGTTCTCCCTTCGTCACGAGTTCCTGATCAAACTCCGCGCTCGCTCCGTCCAGAAGCTCGATCTCCTCCATCAGCTTATCATACGCATCCTGTCCAATCTCTGCAATCAGCGCCGGATCGTCCACGGAAATATGTTTCTCCGTACCTTCCTTGGTTCCCTTTAATGTATCGGAAAACGTCATAATCTCTCTTGTGTTGCGGTCATAGACCCCCTTAAAATTCTTACCGGAACCGATCGGCCAGTTGATCGGGCAGGTCGCAATGCCAAGCTCCTTCTCGATCTCATCAAGAAGATCAAACGTGTCGTTCGCATCGCGGTCCATCTTGTTGATGAATGTAAAAATCGGAATATGGCGCATCACACAGACCTTGAACAGCTTTCTGGTCTGCGCCTCGACACCCTTGGAACCGTCGATTACCATGACGGCAGAATCCGCCGCCATCAAGGTACGGTAAGTATCCTCCGAGAAGTCCTGATGTCCCGGTGTATCAAGAATATTGATGCAGTAACCTCCGTAATTGAACTGCAGTACCGATGACGTGACGGAAATACCTCTCTCCTTCTCAATCTCCATCCAGTCGGACACTGCATGACGCGCCGTTGCTTTTCCCTTGACGGAACCCGCCAGATTGATTGCTCCTCCATAGAGCAGGAACTTCTCCGTCAGCGTCGTCTTACCGGCATCCGGGTGGGAAATAATTGCAAACGTACGTCTCTTTTCAATCTCTTTTCTTAAATCAGCCAAACTATCTATCCTCCAAAAAACAAATCACTTCAAAAATGCCAACGCAGCAAAGCCGAAACTTTGCATACGTTGGCACTATAACATAATTTCATGAAAAATGCAAAAACTTCTCTTCCGAAGATCTGTACTATTTCTTAAATACCGGAATCGCCTCGCCCGCGCACTCCGGAGTGAGATCAAAGTAGGACAGAATTGTCGCTGCAATGTCAGAAAAGCTCTTTCTTGTTCCGAAATTCTCCCCTGCCCGCACCGGTGCTCCGTACATCACAAGCGGCGTATACTCTCTGGAATGATCCGTGGACGGTGTACTCGGATCGCAGCCGTGATCTGCCGTAATCATCAGCACATCCTCCTCGCCCATCGCTGCTAAAAGCTCCGGCAGGCGCTCATCGAAGTACGTCAGTGCTTTTGCGTAGCCTTCGACATCATTGCGGTGTCCGTAGAGCATGTCGTAATCCACCAGATTCGTAAAGCACAGTCCGTTAAAATCCTTCTTCATATAATCAAGCGTCTTGTTGATGCCGTCCTCATTTCCGGTCGTGCGGACATACTCCGTGATGCCCTTCTCCGCGAAAATATCGATGATCTTACCGACAGAAAGCACGTCAAAACCGGCTCCCGAGAGCTGGTCTAACATCGTCACTTTCGGCGGCTGTAAGGAAAAATCATGTCTGCGGGTCGTGCGGGTGAAGTTCCCCGGCGTTCCGGTGAACGGTCTTGCGATCACGCGGCCGACACCGTGCTCTCCACGCAGCATATCTCTCGCGATCTGGCAGTATTCATACAGCTTCTCCACCGGAACGATGTCCTCATGTGCAGCTACCTGGAACACGGAATCCGCTGATGTATACACGATCAGATCTCCGGTCTTAAGATGCTCCTCCCCGTAGTCGCGGATGACGTCCGTACCGGAATACGGCTTGTTGCAGAGCACGCCCCTCCCTGTCTTTTTGGAAAATTCCTCAATAATCTCCTGCGGGAAACCGTTCGGGTAGGTCGGCAGCGGCTTTGGTGAGATGACGCCTGCAATCTCCCAGTGGCCGATCGTCGTATCTTTTCCCTTTGACACTTCCGTCATGCGGGCAACCGCTCCGGTAGGAGCTGCCTCCTTTTCCCCGATCTCCACGCCGTCGATATTAAAAAAGCCAAGCTTTCTCATGTTCGGCATGGAAAAATAAGGGCTGGTGGAAGCGGCTTTGATGGTGTTGCTTCCCGCATCCCCGTAATCTGCAGCATCCGGCATCTCGCCAATCCCCACGCTGTCCAATACAATCAAAAATACTCTCTTCATCCTATCTATCTCCCTTCCTCAAAAACTGCATGATCACATCATAGTTCTCCGCCTGATGTGGAAACGTGCACTTCATGCAGGACTTGATCTGTACTTCACTTCCATCCTCCCGTCTGCTCTTAATATACTCTGGCTTTCCCGGACAATGACGTCTCTCATAGAGCGGACAATAACAGAACAGGCAGTTCATCTCCTCAATGCCCTCATGGCACGGATAATACTGACATTCCCGGTTGGAAAAAAAGCGATATGAATTCTCTATCATTATACCACCTCTCCCTCATCTTTGACAATAAGCGTCGTAAGATAGCTTCCGTTCTCCTCGAGCGCCTCCGCTCCCAGGCGGATCCGCTCGTCCGCCATCCCGCAGTTCTCCACGCAGTAGACGGACAGTTTCTTCTCCTTCTGCTGTTCTTCCAACAGCGCTTTCAGCCGCGCGAGGCTTTTTCCGGATTTCATGTACACCCGGGTGCCGGAAAGCGCCATCGTCTCCTCCATCTCGTACGATCCCGGAATCACATGGATCTCATCCCGGTTATCCCCGAGCGATATTCCAAGACTCGCCGCAGCCGCGCAAAAGGACGGCACGCCGCTTATCATTTTAACATTCCCGCCCCACGCCGCGACCCTGCGGTGGATATAACCGTATGTGGAATAGACGGACGGATCTCCGATCGTTAAAAATGCCACAATCTTTCCTTCGGTAAGATAAGAAACAATCCGCGCAAAAATCTCCTCGTGCGCCCTGCGCAGCTTTTCTTTTTCCTTTGTCATCGGAAACGGCAGGCAGACAAGTTCCTTTTTCTCAATCCCGGGGTACGCCTGCCTTGCGATCTGATACGCATGACATTCCGCCGCAGCCGCCGCCGGAAGCACGATAAGATCGCTCTCCTCCATGCAGCGGAGCGCCTTTACGGTCACCAGCTCTGGATCGCCGGGACCCACGCCGATCCCGTAGAGGGTTCCCATGCAGCGCCGCAGATGTCTGAAATAGCACTCTCTCACCGGCTCATACTCTCCAATCCCCTTCAACAGGCAGACCGGTTCATATCCCGCCTCGCGGAGTGCGGCAGCAAAGGAATCCTCCTCTCCTGCCATATCATGATTGGCATGATCTCCCGCAACCAGCATAAACGGCGCCACAAGCACACGTCCGCTCTTATGCCTTGAGACCTTCATCCTCCCGATCACATCGTCAATCGTAACGCTTCCCTCCACGGTCGCCACATAGACGTCGTTCTCTGTCACCTGTGCAAGCACACATTCCAGACGCTCGTAGCTCTCATCCGCCGCATGCTCACTTCCATGACCCATAAAAATCACCGGCGAAGATCCCGCCTCCGCCGCCACCGATTCCCAGAGAGCCTCCGCCGTTCTCTGATAATCCTCCGGTGTCTTAAGCAGCGCATCCGCAATCCGAACGTCCTCAAACCACGGTGCACAGTCTGTTACCTCCTGCTTCATCCGACGGTTCTCAATCCCGTCAATGATGTGGGTCGGAAATACGATCACACGCCGCACCCCGGCATCGCGCATCCGGCAAAGCGCCTGCCTCACATCATCTTTCGCGATGCCGTCCCGCTCTCTTAACACCTTCCTCACAGTGCTGCTGGAATACGCCTCCTCCACCAGATAATGCGGATACTGCTCTCTGACAAGCGCCACCATCTGATCGATATTCTTTTCTCTTGTCTCCTGATAAGTCGTTCCAAAGCTCACGACCAATATGCCACGCTCCATCGCGCATCTCTCTTTCTCTGCCGCCGGTACACATGCCCTTCCCGATGCATTCACCGTTCCGGCACACCTACTGTCTCCAAATTCACACGCCGTCTCCTGCAGTCAACCGCCATTTCAAGTTCCTTCCAAATGATGCAGCGCCTCTGCGGGGATCAGCTTTCCGAGTGTTTTTGCATACTCGCGCAGCGCGCGGTTCGCTTCGTTGTAAGGTCCAAAGGTTTCCGCACAACAGACACACGTCTCACACGTCTTTATCCACGACCTCGCCTCCGCGATCTCCTCCTCTGTGACCGGGAAAAACGGCTTCACGGAAACCACCCGGCTTGCCGCGGCACACGAATCCTGATATTCCACATCATTTTCCATCAGAATTCCCGCCGCAAACGGCACATTTTTCCGCTGTAAGGCATGATAGACCGGTATGCCGCTACCCGCACCGCCGATCACAAAGATCTTTGGCCGGCTTTTATTTCCGCGCAGATACACGGCGCCTGTCCGTGGATCAAAACACTCTGTATCTACCCCGTATAATTTTTGAATATAATCGCCCGAAAATACTTCCTCAGGCGTCCCTGTTTTTCCGATGTGGTCTCCCTCCACGCAGGCGATCACATCCGATACCTTTAACGCCAGATCCAGTTCGTGGAGCGACATGACAACCGCCATATTTCTTTCTGCCGCGAGTCTTCGGATACTGGATAAAATGTCGATCTTGTAGCGCATGTCCAGGTACGAAGTCGGTTCGTCCAGAATCAGAATCCGCGGCTCCTGGCAGATGGCGCGCGCTAACATCACCCGCTGTCTCTGTCCGTCGCTGATCTGTGAAAAATTCCGGTCCGCGGTGTCCCCGGCATGCACCAGCTGCATGGCGTCATCCACAAGCTTCCAGTCTTCTGCTGAGAGAATCCCGAGCCTTCCGGTATACGGATACCTGCCGGTCGCAACCACCTCACGGCAGGTCATAAATTCCGGATGAAGCCGCTCCGTCATCACCATCGCAAGCGTCCGTGCAACTTCCTCTTCCCGCATCCGGCTCATGGATGTCCCCTCCAGAAAGATCGTTCCTCCAAGCTCTGCAAGCTGTCTGGTCACAGTTTTTAATATCGTGGATTTGCCCGCACCGTTCGGTCCGATCAGCGTCAGGACATTTCCCGGACTTACATGCAGTGAAATATGGTTAAGCAGAGGTTTTCTGCCGTACCCTGCCGCCACATCCTCAAGCCTGATTCCAGACTCTTTTTTCCTCTGTTCCATCACACGTTCCTCCGTTACCTGTCCTCATTCCTGCGCAGCATCATCACAATCACTACCGGCACCAGAAATACGGCTGTCACCGAACTGATCGAAAGCTCCGTCGGAGCAAACACCGTCCTCGCAAAGCCGTCGCAAAACAGCGTGATAATTGCCCCGCCCAGAAAACAGCCCGGTATCAGCAAAAGCGGTTTCGCCGTCTTCATCGCCGTCTTCACCAGATGCGGAACCGCAATTCCCACAAAGGAGATCGGTCCGGCAAAGGCCGTCACGCAGGCAGACAGCAGACTCGACAGCAGAATCAGCAATACGCGAAGCAAACGGATCTTAACGCCCATGTTTCTCGCATACGCCTCGCCCATCTGATACGCACCGATCGGTTTTGCCAGAAAAAAGGTCACTCCCATCGTGATTGCCACCACCGCTGTCATCATCCGCACATTCGACCAGGTCATTCCGGAGAGACTGCCCATCGACCAGTTGTGAAGGTTCACAATGTTGGAGTCATCCGCAAACGTCACGCAGAAATCCGTGATTGCCGAACAGATATAGCCGATCATAATGCCGCATACCACAAGCATGGACATTTTTTTTACCCGGCAGGAAATTAAGAGCACGAACCCCATCGCAAGCATCGATCCGGCAAACGCCGCCACAATCATGCCGAGCGAACTGATCGTCCTGCCCATTTCCAGAAGGGTGATCATCGTCAGCGCAACCACAAGCTTCGCCCCGGATGAGATGCCAAGCACATAGGGACCCGCAATCGGATTCTGAAAAAATGACTGCAGCAGAAATCCCGCAACTGAGAGCGCTCCCCCCAGAATAACTGCCGCACAGATCCGGGGCAGGCGGATCTCCCAGACAATCTGCCGCGCCGTCTCATCCGCCGTGCTGCCAAAGCGGTGCAGCAGAATGTCCGCAATCTCACTTCCCGTCATCTTGACACTTCCGGAACCGATATTAAAGAAAAACAACCCGCCAAGCAGCAGGATCATCGCGCCAAAGGCTATCACATACCGTTTCATTCTTACCTCACGTGTTTTAAAAACCGATAATTCTCGTCTGTCTCATCCGCAAGCACCTTGTGCAGATCCTCAATGAAATCGCAGGTTCCCGTCGATTCCTGAAAGAAATTGCTTCCGGTACAGTATACATTTCCCTCTTTTACTGCCTTAAAATCAGAAAACAGTGTGCTCTTTGCCAGAAGTTCATCGACACTGTAAAGCTCCCCCTCGATCGTACTGTTGTAGATGAGGATGTCGGCGTCCTTCGCTGCCGCATAAAAATCCTCCATCTGCATGTTCATCGTGGACAGGGCATTCTCCTCCGCCGAAAGACGGTCGTTTAGGACGTAGGTACCGCCGGCGAGCCCGATCATCTGCGCAATATAGTCATTCGGCTTGCGGACATTGACCGCTCCGTTCGCCGTGATATAAAAAAAGGCCACCGTGCGGCCTGTATCTTCCTTTTCCATGATTGGTTCTATTTTTTTAAGCTGTTCTTCATAAAATGCATCGGCTTCCTGTTCTTTTCCATACAAAAGACCATATAACCGGATCCACTCCAGTCTTCCGAGCGGATGCTCTTCATAGCTGGAACGTTCCACCATGACCGGTATGCCAAGGCTTTCCAGCTTTTCTTTTACCTCCGGATTATGTCCGATCATTGTGTTCTCCAGTGCAAAGTTGCACCCTTCCTTTAATATCAGTTCATAGTCCGGTTCATTATATTTTCCTGCGTACAGCATGCTACCGCTTTTCATGGCAGATGCCGCTTCTTCTATATACCAGTCAGACTCTTTCACTCCCGTAAGCCGGACGTCGGAAAGCGCTCCGATCTCACGGATCATATCCATCACCGAGGAGGACACCAGATAGGTGTGATCCAGCGGCTGTTTTAACACAACCACATCCTCCGGCACATGTTCCGGTACCGGAACATTCTCCGGCACCAGCAAAAACCGGCTGTCAGCGATCGTAATCAGATCATACTTCCCGTACTGCTCCACCTGGTACTGCGTGGCATAAGAAAGATCCCACTGCCCCGTCTTCGTCAGTTCCGAAAAGTCCGTCTCTTTTAACGTAAATGACAGCGTGTACTCAATCTCATGCGGCACGCTCATCGCCGTCGTATCTCCGATCACAGAGATCTCACACGGCAGTTTTTCAAGCGGGATCGTAAACGTCGAGTTCTCTCCTGCTTCCGCCTCATTGTAATAGGTCTCATCCTCTACCATCATGTAATCATAATACGGGCTGCTCCACACAATGGTGGCATATATTTTGCCACCCTCCACCGTAAGCGCCGCCGGTGAGTCCACCGTCGCCCTGCCGCTGCCGCCGGTGAGCATGACGTCCGCCTGATAGGTTCCGTCCGCCAGTTTTTCACTCTGCGGCGTGTGGCACGCTGTGAGAAAACAGATTACAGACAGCAGACATACAATCAGTTCTGTTACTTTCTTTTTCATCTCTTACTCCGCAACCGGGTCGGATACACTCACCTTGTGATCGTACCACACACCCTTGGTTCCAATAATTGCCAGATCAAATTCCTGATCCAGTGCTTCCACCGGAATATCGAATCCGTACACTTCCTCGGATGTTCCGTCACTGTAGGTTACGGTATCCTTCGTCGGCTCAAGCAGCTTGGCTCCGCTCTTCTGCGCGTCCTCGGCGGTTCCCGGATACAGATTCACAATACTCTGTGACACAAGACTTACGTGAATGGTCATCTTGCCATCCTTGACGGTAAGCGTGCCGCGTCCGTCACATGCCTCATTGACATGGAACATACTGCTGTCAGTGTCGAAGACGGCACTGTACGTGCCGTCCTCCAGATCTCCTGCTGTGGTTGCTGCTGCAGTATCTACGCTGCCGAGCGAATCGATCGCATCCTGTGTATGGGATACATACAGCTGCTCGATCGTATCGATTCTTCCCAGACCTGCAATCTGGCATGTGACGCTCTCAAAAGATCCGTCTGCCTCAAACATGCTCTTCCAGGAATCATCATCCTCCCCTGCCATATCGTTGTTGGCATGATCTCCTGCCACTACCATGAGCGGTCTTAACACCACTTTCGTGTAACCAGCTTCCTTGACTGCCGCAATCACTGCCTCGCATGCAGTCTCTTCCGGCTCCCCTTCTACGGTGCCGATGAAGACATTCGCGTAGTTTAAGTCCTTCATCACACTTGCCATCTGGCTGTAGCTTACCTTCGCGGTATGAGCGGTTCCATGTCCCATGAATACGAATGCGGTACCATCCTCTGCTGCCGCATCCAGGGAGTCATAACCTGCCTCTGCAACTGCCTCTGCCGTGATCGCCTTTGCAACGGCTTCCTTATCGTCATTGATCACGGTTGCATCTGTGCCAACCTCACCAAGGAGCGGTTCTGCAACTGCAACGGATGTAAACTGATCGCGGTACTTCTCCACCGCTTCCATCAGCTCGTCATACTCTGCGCCATGCATCAGATGTGTCGGCTGAATCACAAGATTCTTCACCCCATTTGCCACCGCGCGGTCTAACGCCTGGTCTACATTGTCGATCTTCTCATCGTCTCTCGCCTGTACATGATTGATGATAATCTGTGCGGTAAACGCTCTTCTTACCGACCAGTCCGGATATGCCTCCGCGATTGCTTTTTCCACGCCGCCGATATCCTCGGTACGGCTGTCATTGAAAGATGTACCAAAACTTACGACAAGGATCTCATTCTCGCCGATCTCATCCTCATTTAACGGATCGTCCTTGGAAGCGTCCCCGGTATCTTTTCCGAAATAATCCGGATCTGCATTCTCACCTTCGACAAGTTCCTTCTGTGCATCGGTCAGTGCATCCCATGCCGCCCTTGCCTCTGCACACTGCGCATCGGTCTCATCCGTGCGCTCCTGTACGTAGATTGCATCAATCAGCGCTGCAACATGATCTGCCGCATCCTGATCGGATACTGCCTCTGTCCCGGTCTCCGCAACAGTCTCTGTCTGTGCTGTCTGCACGTTCTCCTCTGTGGTTGTCTCTGTCTTACTGCCGCATCCGCCGATCATGCCGGCTGCGAGTGTCAGGCTTAGTAAGAGTGCCAGTGTCTTTTTTTTCATAATTCCTCCTGCTGATGATTGTATATTTTCCATAAAACAACAGAAAGAAACTCCGCTCTATAAAACATAGAAACGGAGCAGCTGATCAACACACAAAAGTACGACCAATTACTCGTGATCCGGAATCTCTTCCTGTACTATCATAACTGGCAGGTTTCCTGGCTGATAGATCCTCATGCAGATACTTACCTTCCCGGCGTATGCGCGCCAGTGGCGTAAAGCTTTCGTATCTGCACTCCCTAATCACAGTGACGAGATCGTACAGGATTCCCACCTGTTTCCCTTTTAACCGGTACAAAGGCTCATCTGTACATCTTCTGCACACACCTTTGCACCGGCACCAGTTACTTTTTTATGAAATTAAAAACATATTACCATTGCATGTTTATTTTTTCAAGTAGATTCTGTCCGCCGCCTTTTTCAGAAACCGGTACGCGTATTCCGGATTGGAATAATAATACAGATGCGGGAATCCCATCCACTGTGACGGACTCTCATGTACGCACTCCCACGATCTTCCGGTTACCGGCTTTTTGGCCACCGCACCCGCGCCGTTGTCCGTGCTGTCATAATAGTGAAACTCATGTCCCGCAATCTGTGCGCCCGCCGGTAGGAAGTTCTCCTCCTTTTCCGTAAGCATCACATAGCCGAAGCGCACCAGCTTTCCAGTATTTTTAGCTGACGCCGAAATCACTCCCGCCATCGGATAACACACTCCCTCATCGTCGCAGAGCGTCTCATGCAGATAGAGGAATCCGCCGCACTCCGCGATCGTCGGCAGACCGCCCGCCACCGCGTCGTGCACCGCTTTTCGCATTGGGGTGTTTTTCGACAGCGCTTTGGCATGCAGTTCCGGATAGCCGCCGCCTAAGATCAGTCCTGCAATCCCCTCCGGCAGGCTCTCATCCTGTAACGGAGAGAACGGCACCAGCTCGGCTCCCGCCTCCCGCAGCAGCTGCAGATTGTCCTCATAGTAAAAACCAAATGCCGCATCTCTTGCAATTCCGATTCTTACATCCGCAATCTTTTTTTTCGGCACCGGATCTGTCTCCAGCGCTTCTGCGGATGCGGCAATCGCAAGAAGCTTCCCGCAGTCAAGCGTTTTTCCGAGCGTATCCGCCACCATCTGAATCTGCTTTTTCACATCCGCAATCTCTTCGGGCATCACAAGTCCTAAATGTCTGCTGTCCCAGTGCAGTTCCTTTAACTTCGGCAGACACCCCAGCACTGGAAGCGACAGCTCGCGCTCTATTTCGGGACGGATTGTCTCACAGAATGTCACCGATGTCTGATTCAAGATCACGCCCCGGATCAGATGATGCCGGTCATAGTCCAGAAAGCCCCTTATGACCGGCAGAATGGAACGCCCCATTCCATGTGCGTTCACCACCAGAATCACAGGCGTCTTCGTTACCTCTGCCAGATGGTAGGACGATCCCTCCTTGCGGATTCCACCGAGGCCGTCGTAAAGTCCCATCACGCCCTCCATTACCGCAAGGTCCGCGCCCTCTGCCGCGCGCGCAAAAAGGCTTTTCGTCATTCTCTCCCCAGTGAAAAAAGTGTCCAGATTCCGGGAAGGGACTCCGAGCACCGTCCGATGGAACATCGGATCGATATAGTCCGGCCCACACTTGATGGCACTGACGCTTTTTCCTTCCTGTGAAAAAAGCATCATCAGCGCACAGGAGAGAAGCGTCTTGCCGCTCCCGCTTCCCGCCGCCGCAATCATGATTCTGGGAATGTTCATCTTACCTCTCCTCCCGTCTGTCCGGTTTTTGTTCTTCCCCCTCGCCATTCTCCGACAGGGAAAACGAGATCACATAGATCGGATTCTCCGCCTGCATCAGATGATGGGAACCTGCTTTTTTTGCGCGGCTGACCGCAATCTGTGTGATCTCTTCCTCACAGATCAAAAGCTCCTTCCGCAGTGCCACAACCTCGGCGACCGTCTCAAGCGAGACGGCATTTAAGACAACGCGCACGTTCGGATTTTTCTCCCGGAGTGCCAGAAGAATCTCCCGCAGCCTGCCGCCGCTTCCGCCGATGAACGCGTGCGTCGGCGCCGGGAGTTCTCCAAGACATTCCGGTGCCTCCCCCTTTACGACAACAAGGTTCTTCACGCCTGCACGCGATGCATTTTCCGCAATCAGTCCACAGGCTTCCTCTCCATGTTCCACGGCATACACCCGCAGCTGTTTTGACCGCAGCGCCGCCTCCACCGCAATCGAGCCGGTTCCGCTTCCGATATCATAAAATACGCTCTGACTCTTTAACCCGAGCCTGCACAGAGACAGCCAGCGGATTTCCTCCTTCGTCATGGGGACACGTCCGCGCACGAACCAGCGGTCAGGGACTCCCGGAGCGAGCGTCTCCCCCTGTGCACCCGGATTTTCAATCAGGCAGGCATAGAGTCCATCGTCCTTTAACGTCCGGCACACTTCCGGCGTTCCGTGCCAGATCCGCTCTTCCCTGTAGGAGAGCTGGTATCCAATGGTAAGCTCCACCCCGGACAGTCCCGCCGCCTCAAGTTCTTCCCCGATGCGGATTAGATCGCTTCTGCCTGAAACAATCAGAAATACCTTTTTCTCCCTGCGCACACACGCGGTGACATCCGCCTCTCTCCCGTGTGTGCTGACTATTTTCGCGTCCTGCCAGCTTTTACCTGCGCGCGCCGCCAGATAGGAGAGCGAGGAGATTCCAGGACAGATGGTGATCCCGGCCTGTAATTTTCCAAGACGCACTTCTTCCTGCAATGCCTTATGCACCGCCTCTGCGCCGCTGTAAAATCCGGTATCGCCGGAAAATAAGATGGCAATCCGCACGGTTCCTTTTTCCCTGCAGGAATAAATATACGGAAGAAGATCTGCCGGAAGATACGCCTCCCGTTTTTCTGCATCCGGTGCGATCAGAGGATCAGCCGCGGCAAGCAGCCGCTTCGCTCCGCAGACCACCTCCGCCTGCGCAATCGCCTCCCTTGCCTCGCCGGTGAACAACTTTGTGTTCCCCACTCCGATTCCCACGAGAGAAATCTGCAGCGGCTGATGCTTCGTCCCGCTCTTTTTCCCGCAGAGTGTTTCGATTTCGGACAGGACTTTTTCCATGCTCATCCCGCCCGCCTGCTCCGGATTCTGAATCATGACCACCGGGATTTTCGTGTGCTCTGCCGCGCGGATCTTCTCCGGAAATCCGCCCGCCTGTCCGCTCTCCTTGGTCACCAGCACGCCGATGTCATACTGCCGGATCAGCGCCTCGTTGAGCTCCGTTCCAAAAGGTCCCTGCATGGCAATGATCTGCTTCCCCGGAATCTGTTCCCTGTGGCAGATTTCGATGCTCTCCACCCCCGGAAGCACACGCACAAAAAGTCTCTCACGGATCTCTTCCCGGGCGGCATATGCGTGCAGTTCCTTGCTGCCCGTCGTAAGAAGAATGTTCCCCGGCAGCTTAGACAGCAGTTCTACACATTCCTGCGTGTCCGCCACCGTATGTATCATCCACTCGTGCTCTGCGATCTCACGCTCCGCTGCCGTGCTCCGGCTGAGCCTTAAATAGGGAAGATTGGTCTTTTTTGCGCTCTCTTTGATGTGCTCCGTCACCTCCACCGCGTAGGGATGCGTGGCGTCCACCACTGCAAGAAATGCACCGGTTCGCATGAGTTCTTCCATCTCCGATTCGCCCATCCGCCCTTCCCGGATCACAAGATGCTCCTGCTGACGCATCACTTCCCTGCCGTACTCGGTCGCCACACTCGCCATACAGTCAATCTGTCTGGCACAGAGTGCCTCCGCTAATTCTCTTCCCTCCGTTGTCCCGGAAAAAATCAATATTTCTGCCATATTCTCTCCATTTCCAGGTCTCTTATCCGCGCTCATCTGCACGCGCCTTAGCGCCTGTCCCGATCTGATAGCCGCGCTTTGTGACAAGCTTATCTCCCATAATGACCGACTGTGAGTTGCCGATAAATACCGTGGTAAACATATTCACCTGAATCTCACGAAGTTCCTGCAGGGTGCAGGTGTGTGCCGTCTCCCCGTCTCTTCCGATGTTTTCCACATAGCCGCAGGCACGCGTTCCCTTCGCCCCGGCATCCAGCAGAATATCACAGGCGCGCTGCAAATAATCTGCGCGCTTCCTGCTCGACGGATTGTAGAGCGCTATCGCGAAATCCCCCAGAACAGCTGCCCGAAGCCGCGCTTTAATCTGCTCCCACGGAGTCAGAAGATCGCTTAAGCTGATCACGCAGAAGTCATGGTTTAACGGCGCGCCGAGCACTGCCGCACCACTGCTTGCCGCGGTAATCCCCGGTACCACCGTAAGTTCACAGGACGGATATTCTGCGCTCATCTCATACATGAGTGACGCCATCCCGTAGATTCCTGCGTCCCCGCTGCAGATCAGCGCTACGCGCTTTCCCTTCTTGGCCTCCTCATAGCACATCCTGCATCGCTCCACTTCCTGGCGCATCGGAGTCGACAAAAACGTTTTCCCCAAAAATCGTTCCCCGAGAAGATTCAGATACACCGTATATCCCACAATTACGTCACAGGAATCCAGCACGGTGAGCGCTTCCTGTGTCATATCTTCCTCTCTGCCCGGTCCCATTCCGACAATATAGATTTCATGTTTCATCAAAACTTCACACTCCATTTTTTCTCTGCTATGGCAAGCGTCTTGCCCTCACATGCCGTCTTTTGCACCAGAAGTCTGCCGCCCTCCCCCGCCGCGCAGACCGCCGCGCGCTCACACACATTATCCACGCCGACCTGTTGCGCCACAAAGCCGGATGACGTGAATGTACCGTCCACACACTGCAGGCGCCCGGCCGGATAAGTGAGAAAAGGAACCGCTAACTGCTCTGCCAGTGCCAGAATTCCTACCTCATCCGCTTTTACATCGACCGACGCGATTCCCGCCACCGCCATGCTGGAAAGCTTCTCTTTTTCCAGGGTCTCCCGCACAAACGCTTCCAGTTCCTCTTCGCTTTTGCCCCTTCTGCACCCGACGCCAAGCAGCAGGCAGGACGGAATCAGCCATAAGCTGCATCGTTCCCCGGCTTCGCACTGCGGCGCGACCAGCACATCCACCGGCTCCTTTGGCGGATACGGTACCAGTCTTACCTCCGGCGGAATCTCTCCTTCACATTCTCCGGCGACGGACATGGTAAGATACCCGGCGCGCAGAAGCCCGGCGGACACCCGGGCGATTCCGTCATGACCGGCAACGGCAAGACGGTTTGACGCTGCAAACACATCCACCGCAAAAAGCCCGTTCACATCCGTCGCCGTGGTGAGCACGGCAGTCGCACCGAGGGCTCTTGAAAGTTCCCCGGCAAGCCGGTTGGCTCCTCCGTAATGACCTGCAAGAAGCGGGATCACAAACTGCCCCGCCTCATCCGCCACGAGCACCGGAACATCGGAAAGCTTATCTTTTACATGCGGTGCGATACTCCTGACCGCAATCCCGCATGCCCCGATAAACAGGAGCGCATTTCCCTCCGCAAACTGTTTTCCTGTCCATTCGGCAAGTGGCTGATCCACGGAAATCCCTATCCCCTCTGCCCGGGCGTCGCTGCATTTTGTATATAATTTACAGAACCATACGGCATCCATCGCTTCCTGAATGCGTTCTGCCAGTTCTGCCCCCCTGTAAGTAAAGCTGATGACAGCTATGTCCGTCTTCTTCACTTTGTCTCTCCCTGTTCCTTTTTTGCCTTCCGGTATCCCGTGGTAAATCCGGGATCATACAGCTTCGAGCGCTCATACCCCGGCGCTGCCAGCACATCTCCCACCAGAATCAGCGCCGTCTTCGTAATCTGATGCTCCACCGCCACAGCAGCAAGCGTCTCCACCGTGCACACGTACGCCTCCTCGTCCGGCCAGGTCGCCTTATAGACGATCGCTGCCGGCGTATCCGGCGCATACCCTCCGTCCATCAGTCTTTTCGACAGTTCTTTTACCATTCCCGCACTTAAGTAGACTGCCATGGACGCCTGATGTGCGGCAAAACTCTCGATGCTCTCCCGCTCCGGCACTGCCGTGCGTCCTGCCATCCGCGTGATAATCAGGCTCTGCGAGATCCCCGGCAGCGTATACTCCAGATTCAGATCCGCCGCCGCGCCAAAGCATGCGCTGACGCCGGGACAGCTCTCATAGGAAATCCCCTCCGCTGCAAGTACATCCATCTGTTCACGCACCGCCCCGTAGAGACTCGGCTCCCCGGTGTGAAGCCGCACGGTGGTAAGCCCTTTTTCCTCCGCCTCCCGGATGACCGCAAGCACTTCCTCCAACGTCATTTTTGCGCTGTCATAGATCTTTGCCCCGCTTCCGGCATAAGAAAGAAGCTCCGGATTCACAAGCGATCCCGCATAGATAATGACATCCGCCTGCTCCAGCAGTCTCATTCCGCGGACCGTGATTAAATCCTTTGCTCCCGGACCCGCCCCGACAAAATATACCATACCGTTTCCTCCTTAAACTGCGTTACTGCAAATGTTCTTCTTCCCCGCGGATTCGTTCCAGAAGTTCTACCGCACCGTCGCTTCTCGCCAGCTCGCCGTACCCGTTCGCATAGAGAATGCATTCCACACACAGTTCCTCTTTCACCCGCTTCTTTAAATAAAAAAGAATCTTTTTCATTAAAAGTTCCATCGTCGCGGAAAGACATCCGTCCTTGGCAATGTAGGCGAGCGCCTCCTCCGTCACAAGACAGTCTAAGATCTTCCCCAGCGTATCGGGCGCACACCCGGCGCGGTATGCCGCAGCCATCAGAAGCTCCATGCGCGCGTCCGCCTCCCTGGAATGTGTGTCCATAATTCCGCCGGAGAGCTTTACCAGCTTTCCGATGTGTCCGGTCAGAAGCACCGCCTCAAATCCGAGCTCCACCGCCATATCCATCGTCTTCCCGATAAAATTGCTGCACTTGACGCTTCGGTCCAGATCGAACCCGTAAGCGCGCTTCATATATTCCAGACCGTAATTTCCCGGTGAGATTGCCGCAAACCGTTTTCCCTCTTCGCGCTTCTGCTTAAGCTCCACATAGATCGTGTCAAGGAGCGCCTGACTGCTCATGGGCTCCACAATCCCGGTCGTTCCAAGGATTGAGATACCGCCCACAATACCGAGTCTCGGGTTGAACGTCTTTTTGGCAAGTTCCTCTCCCCCCTGCACCGAAATCTCCACCAAAAGGCTCCCCGCATAATCGGTAAGCGCACACACTTCTTCCACCTCGCGGGTAATCATCTCCCGCGGCACATGATTGATCGCCGCGCTCCCGACGGGCTGGTCTAACCCCGGTCTTGTGACCGTTCCGACACCCGCGCCTCCCGTAATAAGAATCTGCGGTTTTCCGCAGTCTTTTTCCTGTTTCTGCTCCTGCCAGGATACTTCCGCAAAAATCAGTGTTCCCGTCGTGATGTCCGGATCATCTCCGCCATCTTTTCTGACAGCACAGCGCACGGAATGCTCCGTGCGGCTGATCTCTTCCATCCTGGCATGGTAGAGGATGCCTTTTGGCGTGGTGATGGTAATCTCGTGCTTTTCTCTGCCGGTAAGAAGCATATAAGCCGCCGCCTTTGCCGCCGCTGCGGCGCAGCTTCCCGTCGTAAATCCATAGCGCATGGGCTCACCTCCCAAGCTCGTAGAGAATCGCATTGCAAATGGCAGCCGCGACATTGCTGCCGCCCCTTCTTCCACGGTTTACAATATGCGGTATCTTCGTCTGTAAAATCAGTTCCTTCGCCGCCTCCACATTGACAAACCCGACCGGAACGCCGATGATGAACGCCGGGCGGTAGCCCTCCTCTATCATCCCGTATAGCTGGATTAAAGCTGTCGGCGCATTTCCGATCGCAAAGATGACCGGTTTTTCGATCTTTGCCGCCCGTTCCATGCTCACGGTGGCGCGGGTAACGCCCCGCTCCTTCGCCTCTCTTGCCACATCCTCGTCCGCCATAAAGCAGTGTACCGATCCGCCGTAGCGTGCGAGCACGCGCTTGTTGATGCCGGAGAGCGCCATGTTGGTGTCCGTCACAATGTCCGCGCCCTCTGTGATGAGCCACTTTGCCGTCTCCACCGCTCCCGCGGAGTAGGTCATCGTCTGCGCATAGGAAAAATCGGCGCTCGTGTGGATCACACGCTTCGTGACCATTGCTTCCTCCACAGGCAGCGTAATCCCCCGAAGCTGCAATTCTTCCTCGATGATGGAAAAGCTGCGCTTCTCTATCTCCTGCGGCATCACATACTCGATTCCGTCGGGCACTGCTGCCGGCTTTTTATCATCTTTGCCGTTTTCCACCACGCTGCTTCCCGTCACCTGCGCCAGCGCCGCAAGCAGGCGTTCATTCTCCTCGCGCCGTCTGACCGCAATCCGGTAATATCCCCCGGAAAGTCCCCGGTAGTTGCTGCAGTCGCGGATCAGAATCCCCTTCTTTAAGAGCTCTTTTGCCAGCGGACGCCCGTCCTTTATCATCAGGAAATTGGCGTTTGACGCAAACACAGTGATGCCAATTTCCGACAGCTGCTCCGTAAGCCAGGCACGCTCCCTGCAGACAAATGCCACCGAGTGCTCCACATACGCACGCTGCCCGCAGGCCACACATCCCGCCTGCTGCGCAAACACCGACAGATTCCACTCCGGCAGATCGGCTCTTATCGCTTCCGTAAGAGCAGCATCGCTGCAGACGAGATAGCCGAGCCGCACTCCCGGCATGGCATAGAGCTTCGTAAATGCCCGCACGATCACAACTCCCGGATAATTCCGATACTTTTTTAAGAAGGAATAGCGTTCTTCCGCTCCGGTAAACATCACAAAACATTCGTCCAGAATCAGGGTCACACCGTACTTCTGACAGCGCTCTGCAATCTTCTCCAACAGTTCCGGCTCCACCACCGTACCCACCGGATTATTCGGGACTGCCAGAAAAACGGCATTCACACCCTCCCCGATGGCAGTAAGAAAGCGCTCCGTCACCGCGTAGCCGTCCGTCTCAAGCAGTTCGTGGCAGCAGATCTCTGCTCCCACAGACTTTGCCGCATACTCGTATCCGTAAAATGACGGTACAGGAAGCAGCACCTTTTTCGCATGAACCGCTCTTAAAATGGCAGGAAACAGTTCTGACGCACCGTTTCCGCACACAATATCCGCAGGCGCAATCCCTTTTGCCCCGGCGATGGCATCCCGCAATGCCTCCGACCGGATATCCGGATACCGCTCACACCATGCCACTGCCGCCTCAAGCGCCTCACGCACCCGCTGCGGCATCCCGAACGGATTGATGTTGACCGAAAAATCAAGCGATACCTGATTGCGGTATATGTCTCCTCCATGTATGTTCTGCTGCACCATCCCGGTTCTTCCTCCTGTTCTGTCTCTATGCTACCACACAATGGCTGTCACGCACAACCAGACAGCCATACAAATTCCCCATCCGAAAAATGCCATCCCGTACAGCAGGCGGTTGGCACGTCTGATATCCTCTGTCTCCACTGCTCTTAGCGGATCACCGATGTACGGTTTTTTGACGATTCTTCCAAAATAGCTGGCATCTCCTGCCAGTCTTATGCCGAGCGCTCCCGCACATGCCGCCTCGGTCTGTGCGGAGTTCGGGCTGGCATGCTGATACCGGTCCCGCTTAAAAATCTTCATCGCATTCTTCTGGTCAAATTCGTTTCCAAGGAAACAGCAGGATAAGATCATGAGCATGGCGCTGATGCGCGCCGGAATGAAATTGACAACATCGTCCAGCATTGCCGCCGCCGTGCCAAATGCGTGATACCTGTCATTTTTATATCCCACCATCGAATCCATGGTGTTGACCGCCTTATAAAAAAAACCTCCCACAGGTCCAAACAGCGCCAGATAGAGCATCGGCGCGATCACTCCGTCGGAGGCATTCTCAGCCACGGTCTCGATCGCCGCCTTCGCCACACCCTCCTCATCCAAACATTCCGTATCTCTTCCGACGATCATGGAGACTGCCTTTCTCGCCCCGCACAGATCATGCTCCGAAAGCTGCTTGTACACTTTCATGCTCTCCGTCTTCAAGCATTTTGTGGCAAGCATCTGGTAAGTCATGACACTCTCTGTAACAACCCCCGCCGTCGGATGGATCCGGTACGCCGCAAACAGGACTGCTGCCGAAAAAAAGAGTACCGGAAGAAGCACGAACGCCACAAGCCACCTTCCCTTTTTCTTCTCGGCGGCTTCATTTCGCACCGCGCCGTCTGTCTCTCCAAGCAGCTTTCGATCCAGCCATCCGATCAGGCGCCCGATCCACCGGATCGGATGCGGCAGCCAGTACGGATCGCCGAACAGCAGATCCATCACAAATCCGATTGTAAACGCCGTCATATGATATACCGAGAGCATGTCATTCCTCCAACTTTCTCACATCCGCAATTTTTATCGTGTCTCTTAAAGTATTTCCCGCTGCATCAAATTCCACAGACAGTCGTCCTTTATATCCTTTCGCATTTGCGCACTGGTAATCGTAATAACTGCCCTCCGCAAAAGCGTCCAGAAGCGCCATGATCGTTCCGCCGTGCACGATGAGTGCAAGCGACGCCGGAAGCTTCTCCCGCGTCCACACTTCCTTAAGCAGCTCACAAAATCCCTCCACGCACCGTCTCTGGAACTGTTCTCTGCTCTCCCCTTGCGGAAACGGCAGCGTTCCGTTGCTGTCGATCCACGCCTGATAGCGGACATCCGCTTTCAGTTCCTCATAGTTATGCCCTTCAAACGCGCCAAAATCCATCTCCCGGAACTGATCGAAAACGCATGGCGCCTGTCCGGGGTACAACAGCTCTGCCGTCTGTCTGCAGCGCTCCAGCGGACTTGCCGCAACGCATGCTGCCGCCGGATAAACACCTTTTTTCTGCAATGTGAGAAGCTGCTCTCTGCCTTTTTGTGAAAGCGGCTCATCCGTTCTTCCGATATAGCGGTGCTCTTCATTCCCGGGCGTCATACCGTGACGGATCAGTGCCATGTCTGCCTCATACCTCATTTGATCCGCTCTCCGATCCCGCACACAATGCGCTCCACGCGGTCTGCCTTATTTGCCAGTTCACACAGCAGCCTGCCGGTCAGCTCCCGGTACTCGCGCTCCTCATGCTCCATCGGCACGATCCCGTTGCCGATCTCATCACTGATGATGATGCAGTCCGGGTGTTCCAAAAGAAGCTGCCCGGTCAGCGCTCTTACATCCGCTCCATCCTTAAGCAGCCTCTTCACCCACAGATGATAGTGGTTGCAGACCGGCGCCTCCTTCAATGTTCTCCCGGTAAATGTCTCTGTGGCTCCATCCCACACCGGATGTTTTTCCCCCGGATGCCTGTCTGTGACATAAGTAAGCTTTCCCTGTGCATATCCGCCAATGTATAGTTCCATGTGTTATCCTTTCTGATGCGTCATCCCGCAATGCTTCATTCCTAGCCGATCAGCCCTGCCGCCGCCACAAGCACCGCCATCACACCCTCGCACAGCGTCACAAAATACCCCGCGAGGTCTCCGGTAATACCGCCAAATTCCCGGTAACTCTTCTGTCTGTAGTACGCGTAGGTAAGCCCTGCTGCCGCACACGCAAGAGCACCGGTTTTCACCGATACGGCAAGCATCAGCCCGACGCAGAGTACAAGCTGCAGATACAGCGCCGTTAGCACCACCCGCCGGTGCGCCTCGCTCGCGAACTGATAGAGCATCCCGTTCGTCTTGGCACAGCGCAGGGATACGACACCGATCCCGCTTAAGGTGCGCGACAAAAAAAAGCCTGCGGCAAGTACTAAAATCTGTTCTTTTTCCGTGATCATGGACACTGCTCCCAGATAGATCAGCTCATACATCACAAAACAGATCACGGCAAACGCGCCGATGTGGGAATCTTTTAAAATCTCCAGTTTGCGCTCCCTGTCGCGGTAAGAATGCAGCGCGTCCATGGTGTCCATAAACCCGTCCGCATGAAATCCGCCGGATATTGCAAGCGGCAGAACCGCTCCGACCGCCGCCCGGGCAGTGGACGGGATCCCATACACGCCCGCGAACCGGTTCCACAACAGGAAACACAATCCGATCACCGCTCCGACCCACGGGAAGAAGCACAGCGTATAGCGCATGTCCTCCTCCTTCCACGCGAACTGCGGCACCGGAATTTTAGAATAAATCGAAAATGCTATAAAAAAAGACTTTATCACGGACATGCCGGTGCTCCTTTCTGTCTGTGTCCCTGTTTCTCTGCCACCGCTACCGGAAGCTTTCCCTTTCTTGCAACGGGAATTCCCGCAATCACTTCCACCACAACGTCCGAACGCTCTGCCAGTCTCACATTGATGCTGCCGAGCGCCCAAAGATATTCCATGGTGGAAGTATCATAGACGATGCCATCCTCAAACACATTGTTGGTGACAATGACAAGTTCTTCCGTCTCCTGCGCCAGCACGCCAATCTGCGTGACAATCTTTTCCGCGACCTGCTCACTGCCCGCCGGTTCTTCCGTGTCAAACATTTCATTGGCAGCCAGATTCGACATGCACTCCAGGAGCACCACGCCGCCACCGGCCTCCCGAAGTGCGGGAAGGCACTGCATGATGTCCGTCGGCTGCTCGATCGTCACAAAGCCTTTGCCTGCGCGCATCCTTTTATGGCGCTCCACCTTTTTTTGCCCCTCCTCGCCGAACACATGCATGGTTGCCAGGTAGAAGTGCCTTTTCTCTTTTTGACACTCCAATGCCACTTTTTCCGCATAAGCTGACTTTCCGCTGCCGCTTCCGCCGATCACCAGAATCATGTCCTACTCCTCTCTGAGGCTACCCGAATCTGTGATACGGTGCCACATCAATATCCGCAAACGTGGTGCGCTCGCCGTAGATCGTCCGCGCAATGTCCAGCAGTCCGCACATCATCACAGCTCCGGTTCCCTCTCCCAGCGCCAGTCCCGCATCTAACACCGGGCGGATTCCCAGTTCTTCCAATATGCGCTCCGCCGCCGGTTCCCTGCTCTTGTGTGACGGTATCACGTAATCGCGCACGCCGGGAATCATCCGCTCCGCCGCAAGCGCAGCCACCGCACTGATGACTCCGTCAACGACCACCGGCACATGTGCCAGGGCGCCGCCGATAAACACGCCGGAAAGTCCGGCGATATCCAGTCCGCCCACTGCGCACAGCACATCAAATGCGTCCGCCTGATAGAGTTCATGCATCTGGATTCCCTCTTCGACCACCGCAATCTTGCGTAAAAGCGCCGTGTCACTGAGTCCGGCTCCCTTTCCGGTGATCTCCTTCGGATCGCAGGATAACAGTGCCGCCGCCACCGCACTGCTGGTCGTCGTGTTGCCGATTCCCATCTCACCGGTCGCAAGCAGCTTATAGCCCTCGTGCGCAAGCCGCTTCGCAAGCTCCATGCCGATCTCAATCGCTGCCAGTGTCTCCTGCTCCGTCATCGCCCGTTCCTTGATAAAATTTCTGGTTCCGCGACGCACTTTGCACGGCAGCACGCCCTCCGGCGATCCCTCTTCGTTGATTCCGATGTCCACCGGTATTACCTCGACGCCGGCTGCTTTTGCCATCCGGCAGACGGAGCTCGTCCCTCTCCCCATGGCTGCCGCCACCTTCGCCGTCACATCCTGTCCGGACTGGCTGATCTTCTCCTCCACAATTCCGTTGTCCGCACACATCACAACCACTGCTTTTCTGGAAATATCAAGGGCGGGATCACGCCGGATTGCTCCGATGCGGGCAAACAATTCCTCAAATTCTCCCATCCCGTCCAGCGGCTTTGCAAGCGCATCCCAGTTGCCGAGGACTTCCTTATAGACCGCCTGATCCGACGGCTCTATCTTCAACTGTCTCATCTGCTGTCTGTCTAACATCCCACACACCTCTCTCTTTTGTCACTCATATTCCCGCATCATCTTATAGATCGCATCGAGATCCAGATACTTGCGCAGCGTTGCCGCCAGCTTGTCGTACTGCTGCTCCTTGAACAATCCGTAGTCCACGCCGTCCTCCCCGAGCACGAGTCCCTTCCTCTCTGCGAGGTGCCGCACGATCTTCCCGGCGATTGAGCCATGGTCAAAAATGCCGTGCACGTAGGTGCCGCACACATTTCCCGCAAAGATGCCGTCCGTGCGTTCCTTCCCGGTAATCTCGTCGCGGATCCTGCAGAAAGGTTCGCAGTCCCCCTCCGGTCTGCTGATTCCCATGTGAATCTCATAGCCGTTCAGTTCACATCCGTCCAGCATCCCGCCAAGAATCTCTCCGCCAACCCGGGTTCGCACTTTCTGTTCCCCCAGCTCTGTCGTGACCGGAAGTAATCCCATTCCCCGGATCACACCGCCCGTCTCCACGCCGTGCGGGTCCGCAATCTGTTTTCCGAGCATCTGGTAGCCGCCGCAGATTCCAAAAATGAACGTCTCCGCGCTTCTGTGAAGAATCGCTGCCTCCAGACCGTTCTGGCGCATCCATTTTAAATCCTCCATCGTATTCTTGCTTCCCGGCAGAAGGATCATATCGGGATGATGCAGCTTTTCCACCGAATCGACATAGCGCAGCGACACATCCTCAAACTGCTCAAATACCGAGAAATCCGTAAAATTGGAGATGCGCGGAAAACGTATCACTGCAATGTCGACCGCCGCCTCCTGCCTCGCATCAAACCGGGTCGTCAGACTGTCCTCATCCTCGAGGGAAATCTGCATGTACGGCACCACCCCGACGACCGGAACGCCGCCGCGCTCTTCCAGCATCCGGATTCCCGGCGCAAGAATGGACACATCGCCCCGGAATTTATTGATGATAAATCCTTTTACCCGCCTGCGCTCCGACTCCTCCAGAAGAAGCTGTGTCCCGAGCAGCTGCGCGAACACTCCGCCCCGGTCAATATCTCCGGCGATCAGCACCGGCGCATTCAAAAGTTCCGCCAGCCCCATGTTCACGATATCATTCTCTTTTAAGTTGATCTCCGCCGGACTTCCCGCACCTTCGATCACAATGATGTCCGCCTGCTCCTCAAGCCTGTGGTACGCCGCAAGAATGTCCGGCACCAGTTTTTTCTTATAAGCAAAATAATCCCTGGCACTCATATTCCCGATCACTTCGCCGTTCACAATCACCTGGGAACCAATGTCGTTGGTTGGCTTTAACAGGATCGGATTCATCGCTACCGTCGGTTCCATCCCCGCCGCTTCCGCCTGCATCACCTGCGCCCGCCCCATCTCAAGCCCTTCTTTTGTGATAAAGGAATTTAACGCCATATTCTGTGATTTAAAGGGTGCCACCCGGTAGCCGTCCTGCCGGAAAATGCGGCAGAGTCCCGCCGCGATCAGGCTCTTTCCCGCATTCGACATGGTCCCCTGTATCATGATGCGCATTGCCATAGCTTACTCCAATCTAAAAAAATCTCCATGCCTCAAATAGCATGGAGATTATACTACATATCCGCCTCTTTTACCAGTATTTTAAGCTTATTCCCCGCTCTCATCCACCACAATCGGGGTAATGACAATCTTATCCGCCGCAATGTTGGTCTTGCGTTTTACAATATCTTCCACCTGTGCCCGCTTTGCATCCGTCACCTCTCCCATATTTAAGACAACGTCGCAGTTATCTTCCGTGATGCTCACCACCACATCGGAAAATCCCTTTGCCTCCAGCAGCATTTCCGCAGCTGCCTCCCGCTCGGCAATATCCGTCATGGCGATCATCTTGTTGACAGCATCCTGCTTTAAACTCTCATCGATCGTCGTATTGTTTACAATCTCAAGCAGGGATTCCTTATTCTTGGAGCGGATCTGCTCGCGGTTTAATTTCATCTCCGCCGCATAATCGAGGTTCGCAATCGTCGTGCTTGTAAGCACTGCCTCCCCAGGATTCTCGACATCCGCGGCACCGTCCGTCATCTGTGCCGCATCCCCGGACTGCGCGGCATCCACTGCTGCCGTCTCCGTTCCTTCCACAAGCGCCAGTTCCTCCCCGGTTCCCTCATCGGTAAAGATCTCCTGCTCCGCAAGCATATCCTCCTCCGATATGTCGTATGTATCCTGCACCGTTCCCGCATCCGCGCTCGCTTCCGCCGTCACCTGGCCATCTTCCATATTGTTGTTCATGTAGCTGAAATATCCTGCCACCGCAATCATAAGTGCCAATGCTGTTATCACCAGCTGGTTTTTCCGAAATATTTTCTTCACTCCGATTCCTCCCTGGAACACATCTTAACTACTCTAATCCTATGCGGTTCCACCTTTAATAATGCCTGCACGGACTCTGAAATCTCAGAAACCGCCGCCGGGTTCCCGCCTCCCTCTGCGACCACCACAACGCCTGCCACCGTCGGCAGCGTCTCTTTCTGTACATACGGATATTTTTCATCTGCAGTCTCCACGTATACCGTCGAATCTTCCCCCGCCTGTTCTGTCACACTGCGCTCCCCGCCTCCGGAATCACGCTCGCCCGTCGAGGAGGAAGTTGTCTTTTTGTCCTTCTCCACAATCTGTTCGCCCCCGTCTGAAACGGTAATCATGACGTCCACTCTGCCCACCCCGTCCATCTGCATCAGAATATTCTCGAGCTTCTTCTCCAGATATTGGACATATTCCTGCTCTCCCTCCTCCGATGTCTGGCTGCCTGACGCCGTCCCTCCACTATCTCCTGACGCCGTTCTTCCGCTGCCGCCTGACGTCTCCTTTTCCCCCTGTGCCGTGTTATATGCCTTTTCTGCTGTGCCATCCCCACTCTCCACCGGCAGTGCAATCACAAGCAATAATATCCCCGCCAGCGCGAGCAGCAGCCAGTCGCTTTTCTTCCAGCTGCGCCAGTTTTTGTTCTGTAAGATCCGTTTCAGTTTTTCAGGCATTTACGTTCCTCCCACATAACTCACCCGTATTCCGGAATCCTCCATCCCGTAGTACGCCGCCAGTTCTTCCTTTACTTTCCCGCAGACCTCCTGGTTCTCCCCTGACTCTGCCGCATCTGACACACTGATTCTTCTGACCGAAATCTCATCCGCGTTCTCATCTGTGATGTAAATGCAAATCTCCTGCATCGTATGATCCTCTCCCAGTTCCACCGTAACGCTCTCCGCGCCAAGCCCGTACTCCTGCAGCATATCATCCACCTTCTCCCTGATATTTTCCGCGATGACATTCTCATACTCTGTGCGGTATCTGTCCTGATTCAGATAAGCGATTTTCTGCGTATCGCGGGAAAATTCCGACAGTTTTTCCATGCACTGGGCATATGCCATTTTTTCATAAAACGTATCTTTTCCGCCAAACAGTACAAACAGCGGTCTCAATGCTGCAAGCACCATCAGAAGCTGCGCGTAAAAACGGATATATTTCCGGTATTGTTTCCCCGGCGGCAGATAACTTAGCAGCACCAGAAGCACAAACAGAATGACAAATCCTCTCATATATGCGTTCATGGCACGTCCCCCTATGCATGTGATGTGACTGCCGCCGTCTGCAGCGCAATCGTAGCAAAAAACAGTACAATGCCATAGCAGACCAGCTTCAGATAAAGCACGCCTCCCTGCGCCATGCTCTTAATGCATCCGACAATCCTCTTATCCGCCACCGGCTCCGCCACCGCCGCCGCAAGTTTATAGAGAACTGACATACAGGCAAGCTTTAGAACCGGGATGCAGCCCACCGCAAGCAGCACGATCAGTGCCGTCACCCCCACACAGTTTTTGATCAGTATTCCGGCGCCGAACATAAGCTCCCCGATTCCTCCAAGCACATTCCCCACCCCCGGAATCATCATCGCCGCACGGCTGACCGCTCCGTTTAAAAGGCGATCCTTTGCCGGTGCAAGCAGTCCCTGCATGACGTTTAATCCGAGCACCGCCATCATCGCGCTCTTCATCCCCCAGGAGATCACTCCAGCCAATAATTCCGTAAAATTCTGGAATTTTTCATCCTCAAAAAAGTGATTGAACAGCTCCGTCACCACATACACACGGATGAAGGGAAGCAGCACCGAAAGAAAGAGCCACTCCACCAGATAAATGACCAGAAACGCCAGCTGATAAAAGGCGGCGGAGCTCTCCGCCCCCGAGGAAAATACCATGCTGATGCCAAACGCCGGAATGAGTGCCTTCATAAAATCGATGCTGCCGTTTAGCGCTTCTTCCGCTACCGTTCCATAGATTTCAAAAGACTTTAGCAGCAGCACACAGAGCACGCCGTAGACCAGCAGGAAACAGATGTCGGAAACATAATTTTTCTCAAAGGTTCCCGAGAAATTCTTAAGCATGGAAAAACCCGCTGCAAGCAGCACCACCTCCGCCAGAATTGTTTTGCCGGTCTTTATCTCATACAGCAGGGCATCACACAGCCACTGTCCGATTTTTTCCATGGAGGTCACTCCGATTCCATCCGCAAGCAGTTCCTGCACCATCACGGAGAAGCTGAATTTTTCCCTCTGCTCCGGAAACAGCTCCTCTTTGGTCCACGTATCCAGTTCCGCAAAGTCCAGATCTTCCAGAAAAGTTTTTAAATATGTCTCCTGCGCCTTCTCCGCGCTCCCCGTCCCGCCGTCATAATCTGCCGCCTGCACAGTCACAGGCATTCCGGTCAAAACCAAAAACATGCACACCAGACAGAAGCTCCTCTTTCCCCACTCTCTCATAAAAAACTCCCCACCGCGTCCAAAAACGCCCCAAACACAGGCACACTCACCACCAGAATGGACAGCTTTGCAAACATTTCAATCTGGCCTGCGATCGCAGAATAACCGGAATCCCTGCACAGATTCGCCGCAAACTCCGACACATACGTGATTCCCACCATCTTTACCACCAGCCCGATGTACCTGCTGTCAACCGGAAGCTGCGACTTGATGGAATCCACAAAGAGCAGTACAGTCTCCACCTTTGTGAGCAGATAGATAAAAATGCAGATTCCCACAACCATTGCAACAAACGTACTGTACTCTCCCTTTTCTCTCTTGAGCGGAATTGCAAGAAATACTCCCGCGATGCCAAGAACCGCTATTTTTACAATATCCATCGTTTTCTCCCGGCTTACAGCGCAAACAGCGACTGCATCGTCTCAAATAATTCATAGATATACGGAACGATCCAGAACAGCACAATGATAAGCCCGGCAAGGCTGGTCAAAAACGCATGCTCCTCCCTGCCGCTGTGCTTTAAGACCTGTCCGATCACTGTCACAAGAATCCCGACTGCCGCTATCTTAAAAATCAAATTCACGCTCATCGTATTTCTTTCCTTTCTGTTTTGCTTTCCTGCCGTCTAAATCAGAAGAATGACGAGCATTCCCCCCATCACCATACTGACAGTCGCATAAATCTTCTGCTTTTCTCCAAGCTCTCCCCGCACGGTTTTGATCCTGTCATCCAGCTGTTCTAAAATGAGCGTGAGTCTTCTGTGATTTTCTTCTTCGCTTCTCCCGAAAAGCGCGCCGCCCGCCTCCCCGATGAGCGCGCTCTCCTCTCCGGTTAAACACAGTTTTTTCCGATATTCCTCAAAAACCCTCTTCCACACCTGTTCCCCGTTTTTCTCGTTTTTCTCTATCAGGCAGTCTGCAATCTTCCGACAGATCTCATTTAATCGTTCATCCGGCGTTCTCACAAAGCATCCCAGCAGAACTTCCACCGGCTGTCTGGTTCCATTTCCGTAACAGGAAAGATCCACCAGAAGTTTCCGCAGCGCGTACAAAAGTGCCAGATGGTCTGCCAGTTCTCTTTTGTATGTGCCTGCCATCCCCGCCGCCGCGGCAAAGACCAGGATACTTCCCATGATTTTTAACATATCCGCTCCATCCGTTCATCATAGATTGTGGTGCTGCGCTCCCCGCGGGAATTCCGTTCAATCAATATGTAGCGCCCGAACAGCTTCTGTGTGACGCATGCCTGCAGATACGGTTTGTCCAGAAGCTCCTGCACACAGCCCGCATGCACGGTCCCGAGTACCCTGCACCCGCAGCACAGTGCCTGTTTTACCGCCGCAAAATCCTCCTTTCCACCAAGCTCATCCACCGCCAGAATCTGCGGCGACATGGAGCGCAGGAGCATCCGGATTCCCTCCGTTTTCTTACAGCCGTCCAGCACATCCGTGCGGGGGCCCAGATCGTTCTGCGGAATTCCCAGGTGGCATGCGGCAATCTCGGAACGCTCGTCCACAACCCCCACTTTCATTCCGGGTGCACCCGCATCCCCCGCGGACAACTGCCGGATCAGATCCCGCAAAAACGTCGTCTTCCCGATTCCGGGCGGCGAGAGCATCAGTGTATTATAGATACCGTCCGATCTCCTGATATGCGGAAGAATGTCATCCGCGCAGCCCCGTTTCTCGTGTGCAATCCGGACATTTAAAAAGGTGATATGGCTAAGACCCGTCACTTTTCCATCCTTTTTTACCACCTGTCCCGCCATTCCGATTCTGTGTCCTCCCTCGATGGTAAGATAGCCCTCCTTTACCTCCTCACTGTAGGCGTAGAGTGAATAATCGCTGATATAGTTGAGCATCTCACGAAGGTCCTCCGGCGTCATCCGATAGCCGTTCTCATATCCGCAGGCAGAAGGCAGTGCATACGCGCCCTCCCGCCCCGGCAGGTAGCGGCTCTCCCCGCCGTAAATAAATTCAAGCGGACTGCCCACCCGGACACGGATCTCCTCCAGTCCCGCCTTCCATGTATCGTTCGCCAGCGCCTCTCTTATATGCACCGGGAATATTTTGACGATCTCCAAAGCCATGCCTCCTTTCCGGCTATGTCTAATTCTATGACCTGTCCGAAAAAATATGACTCCTTTTTGCGTCGGTCATAAAAAAGCGCAAAAAAGAAGGGGCTGCCCACTTGTATCAGACAGTCCCCTTTTGATGAGAGAAGTAATATGCGAAAAAGACCATGTCCTTCGATTTCTGATGGAATGCAGATGGAAATTCGTTGGAGAAAAATGTGAGCATTTCTTCCAGCTAAATGTTTGCATCGGATTCCGTGTCTCTTCCACGTTTGGACAATCCGACGGGTGCATGTCCGACACACCGGAGACAATGGGCGGACTTTCTGGTGTCCCTAATGGCACCTCTTCACAGACAATATAAAACCGCGCGAACCGAAACTCGCCGGCATCTGCTATTGAAAATAAGGCAGATACCGACTCAGACATCGGCTTCGCGCGGTTATGTTTTGTTCGACATAAAGATGGCATTTATGCCATCTGTTGTCTGGTGCCGCAAGGGACACACACAAAAGTCCTACAAATTGTCTTCCGGGTTGCTGACACACCCGTGGAGTGTTCAAAACTTGGAAAGACACGGATCATCAAAGATGCAAACATTTGGCTGGTTAGAAATGCCACATTTTTTGATCCGAATTTCCAGCTACATTCCATCAGAAATCGAAAAGCATGACTTCTTATCCTATTACTTCTCACAGCAAAAGGGGCAGCCCATTTCATGCGGCAGCCCCTTCTTTTTTATCAACTCACTAAATAGGTTACATGCGCTCCGGCGCCTTAAAGCCAAGCAGATCGATGCAGGTCTCAAGCACCGACTTCGTCAGCTCTAACAGACGGATATAAGACTTCTGGATCTGCTCGTTCTCCTCGGACATGATCTTTGTCTCATGGTAAAAGCTGTTGAATGCATTCGCCAGCTCATAGATGTAAGAACAGATCTTATGCGGCGCTGTCTCCTCATACGCGTTCTCCATCATGGCGCCGAATCCGGAAAGTGCCAGCATAAGGTTCTTCTCACTCGCGGAATGAGCTGCCTCAATCACTGCACCGCTCTCATCCTTCCCCATGCTGTGATACTTGTTCAGAATCGACTTGATACGAACGATGGTGTAAAGGATGTATGGTCCCGTATTTCCCTCAAACGAGGTGAACCGGTCAATATCGAAGATGTAATCCTTGCTTGCCTGGTTGGAGAGGTCGCCGTACTTGATGGCTGCAAGCGCGATCATCTTCGCGGTCTCCTTTGCCTCTTCCTCACTGATCTCAAGGTTCTCCTTTGCCTTCTGGTTCTCCGTGATCTTCTTGAGCATTTCCTCGTTCACACTCTCAAGCAGATACTGCAGGCGCATAACGCCGCCCTCACGGGTCTTAAACGGCTTGCCGTCCTTGCCGTTCATCGTACCGAAGCCGAGGAACTTTAAGCCGGTCCGAGGCTTTACCAGTCCGGTCTTGCGCGCACAGCGGAACACCTGCGTAAAATAGAGTTCCTGGCGCTTATCCACCACATAGATCAGCTCATCCGGATGGTAGTCCTTCATACGCCATACAATCGTTGCAAGATCCGTCGTATTATAAAGGGATGCACCGTCTGATTTTAAGATCATGCACGGCGGGATCTCCTTGGTATCGGTATCCTCCTTGACATCTACGACAAGCGCACCGTCGCTGATGTAGGCAAATCCGTCATCCTTCATCTTCTGCACCATATCCGGAATGTACGGCTGGGCATCGGATTCCCCCTTCCACAGATCAAACGATACGTTCAGATTCTTATAGTTGCGCTTTAAGTCCGTAACGGAAACGTTTAAGATGTGGGAAAGCAGTGCCTGATACCCTCTTCTGCCATGCTGCAGTTCGTAGGTTGCCTGCATCGCCGCCTCCTTGTAGGCGGCGTCCTCCTTGGACTTGCCGCTGGCTGTCGGGTAGATCTCCTCCAGCTCTGAGATGGTAAACGGCGCTTCCTCTGGATATTCTCCGGTATAGTTCTCATCAAAATATACCAGATCCGGCTTTCTCTCCCGAAGTTCCGTGATGATAAGTCCCATCTGTAAGCCCCAGTCGCCCAGATGCACATCGCCGATCACCGTATGTCCCATAAAACGTCCGATGCGCTTGATGCTCTCGCCGATGATCGCCGAGCGCAGATGTCCGACGTGAAGCGGCTTCGCCACGTTCGGTCCGCCGTAATCGATCATGATCGTCTTCGGCTCTTTGGTCTTCTCACAGCCGTATCTTCCCTCGTCCGCCTGCATCTTTGCCACATAATCCGCCAGATATGCCTCATCCAGCTTGAGATTCAAAAATCCCGGCTTTACAGATTCCACCATGGAAAACATGGCATTCCCGGAAAGCTTCTCCGCCACTTCGTCCGCGATCATAAACGGCGCCTTCTTGTACTCCTTTGCCGCCGCCATCGCTCCGTTGCACTGATATTCACAGAGATCCGGTCTATTGGATAATGTCACCTTGCCATACTTTGCATCGTAACCGCAGTCCACAAATGCCTGTGTGACTTCCCCGGTGATAAGGTCTAAGATCTTTTTCATATTCTTCTCTCCTGCATTTCGTTCAAACTGTTTCTTTACAACCTGTATCACATTATACCATAAACAGACCATTTCTCAAGTGAAACAACACGAAAAAGATACCGGGCTATCGTGACATTCTCTGCCATCTATGCTAAAATAGGCTTTGTGTGCTCTCATTACACACAATACATCAAAGAGGATAAAATTATGAATTCTAAAGACAACAGAAGTTCCTTCTCAGGAAAAATAGGCTTTGTACTCTCCGCCGCAGGCGCCTCCGTAGGTCTCGGAAATATCTGGAGATTCCCGTATCTGGCTGCTAAATACGGCGGCGGAATCTTTCTTCTCATCTACATTCTGTTAGCGCTCACATTCGGCTACACCATGATCGTCGCAGAAAGTGCCCTGGGGCGGATGACGCGCAAAAGTCCAGTCAGTGCTTTCCAGTCCTTCGGGACAAAAAAATGGCTTTCCTTCGGCGGATGGATCAACGCTATTATTCCGATCCTGATTGTCCCCTACTACTCTGTAATCGGAGGATGGGTCATCAAATACCTGCTTGAATACATCCGCGGAGACGGGGCTAAGCTTGCAGAAGACGGTTATTTTTCCGCCTTTATCTCAGACGGCGCATCGACGGAGCTCTGTTTCGTTCTCTTCTGTATGTTTACGCTGGTTATTATTTTTGCAGGAGTCCGTAACGGAGTGGAACGTGTTTCCAAGCTTATGATGCCGGTTCTTGTCGTACTGTCCGTGATCATTGCCGTTTATTCTGTGACAAGACCTGGAGCGCTTGCCGGCGTGAAATATTTTCTTGTACCGAATCCGGCGAATTTTTCGTGGATGACTGTTGTTACAGCCATGGGGCAGATGTTTTATTCACTCTCCATCGCCATGGGAATCTTAATTACCTTCGGTTCTTATATGAAAAAGGAAACTTCCATCGAGGGATCGACCAAGAACGTCGAAATTTTTGATACTGCCATCGCGATTATGGCAGGACTTATGATTATCCCCGCGGTATTTGCATTTTCAGGCGGCGATCCGGACACGCTGCAGGCGGGTCCGGCGCTGATGTTCATCACGATTCCAAAAGTATTTGCCAATATGGGACTCGGCACTTTCGTTGGTATCCTGTTCTTTCTGCTGGTGCTTTTTGCCGCTGTGACAAGTTCGATTGCACTGACAGAAAGCGCGGTCTCTACCTTTGAGGACGAACTTGGATGGAACCGCAGGAAATCCACCGTCCTGGTCGGCGTGATCATGATTGCGCTCGGAAGCCTCTCCTCCTTAGGTTATGGTCCGTTAGCAAACATCCGGATCATCGGCATGCAGTTTCTGGATTTCTTTGATTTTCTGACCAACTCCGTGATGATGCCGGTCGCTGCCTTGATGACAAGCCTTCTTGTATCCAGGGTAATCGGAATCGATCGCATGGAGGAAGAAATCCTGCACGGGGAAGGCACCTTCCGCCGGAAAAAGATTTTTGTTTTGATGATCAAATACTTATGCCCGGTTTTCACCATGATCATTCTTGCAAGCTCAGTTGCCAATGCATTCGGGTGGATTTCCATGTAACTGCAGGTTACATATTTCCTATCACACAAAGGAACTGTCACAATAAGCATATCATGCTTTAACTTTAATAAGTAATATTATTAGAAGATCACACTGTGGAATTTCAGATGGAAATGCAGAGGGAAATTCGTTGGAGAAAAATGTGAGCATTTCTTCCGGCTGAATGTCTGCATCGGATTCCGTGTCTCTTCCACGTTTGGACAATCCGACAGGTACATGTCCGGCACACCGGAGACAATGGGCGGACTTTTTAGACCTGTTAAGAGATGTCAACACAATTTTTGATTTTTTTGCATAAGAAATAGGCCTGATTATTCAGGCTTTTTTCTTATGCAAC
>OLRK01000694.1_pt1 | contig 35942 bp, 31 predicted proteins | sample 1672911 | NCBI WGS metagenome assembly OLRK01 (sample SAMEA3136736, study PRJEB25190) | human gut metagenome | biome: human gut; feature: human-associated habitat; material: faeces | place: Austria | collected 2013 | reverse complement strand
TTATTTTGCTCCGCCGCCTATTGTAAAACAAAAATCAAAACTCGCCTACGGCTCAGACAGTTGATTTTTGCTTTACGCTATGCTCGCAAAATTGCGAATCTCTGCCTATTGTTTGCTTTTAAAATTTTTCGGCTGCATGGGGATAAAATGTAAAAACAAAAAAATATCGAAAAATTTGTAATAAATATGTAATATATCTTCAGGAATATGTTATAATCAAAGTAACGTGCGAAAAAACAGAGAAGTTCGGAAGGAGATATTTAATGAACAAGAAGTTAATAAGTATTGTGACAATTATGGCAATGCTTGTGGTTATGATTATACCTGCATGGGCAGACGGTGGTGATAACACAGGCGACGACAATTTTGGCGCAGCTATTTATGTGAAGAAAGATGGCGTAGAAGGTGCATACACATTAGGAACAGCTAAGGAATTTAAGCTAGAGTTCTGGGCATCAGGCATTGTTGGAAAGCAGGTTGTAAGAACTGTTTCAGTAACAGGCGACAATCAGGTGTCATCTATTGAATACAAAGATGGCGGAGAGTGGTACGACATTAGCGGATTTAATAAGGAAATGACTATTGCAGGTAATGATTTAGACAGAACTATTAGAGTCGTTTTTGATAAGGAAGGTAGATATACAATTTCTTATGGATTGGTGAATACAGAAGGTCAGGATGTTGTAAAGGATCAGTTAAATATTGAAATAGCAGACGGACAGATTAAAATTGTTAAAGAAACTGAAACAACTACAATTGCAACAGCAGAGACAACCACACCAGTGGCAGTAGAAACAACTACACCTGCAACAGCAGAAACAACTACAACAACAGCAAAGACAACTACAGTTGCACCAACACCAACTACAACTGCAAAGGTAACAAAAACTCAGAAACCTACAGCACAGAAAGTTAGCGTTGGGAATACAAGGATAACAAAGATCGTAAAAACTAAGAAGAGTGCCAAGGTAATTTATAAAAAGATTGCAAAAGTATCAGGATATCAGCTTCAGTTGTCTAGATCTTCAAAATTCAAGAAGGCAGTAACAAAGACAACTAAGAAAGTTAGCTATAAATTTAAAAAGTTAAAGGCAAATAAAAAATATTACGTAAGAGTTAGAGGTTATGTAAAGACTTCAAACGGTACAGCTTACGGAAAATGGAGAAAGAAGAACTTTAAAACAGCAAAATAATGTGACAGATAAAGAATGAAAGAAGGAAAAGATGAAATTTTTAAAGAGAACAATTGGAATAATAATCGTGATGGCAGCTATTATTTCAGGACTTCAATTAAAAAGTGAATTGGCTTATGGAGCAACACCTACGATTTCTAAAAGTACAGTAACATTAGAAAAGGGCAAAAGAAAAAAAATAAAAGTTAAAAATGTTTCAGCGAGAACGAAAGTTAAATGGAGAACATCTAATAAATTTGCAGTTACTGTTTCAAAAAAAGGTAGAATTAGAGCTGTAAATTATGGAGCTGCAACAATTACTGCAACTTGTAAATCAAGAAAAATGACTTGTAAGGTTACAGTTCCTGATACTTCTAAGAATGTTGTTATAACAAAATATCCTACAACATTAACTGAAGGTCAGACAGGTACGGTTGTAGCAAAGTCAGTTAATAAAATTTCATATATGTCTTCAAATGACTCAATAGCAAAAGTCAATAAAGAGGGTACTGTTGAGGCGTTAAATCCGGGAAAAGCGGAAATAACAGCGAAATCCTCACAGGGATATAGCAAATGTACAATAAATGTTTTGTCAAGTGATCTAAATAACAGATTGTATGATTCTAACGGAATCAGTATTAAGAAAGTTAACGCTGACGGAACAAAGGTTAACGGTTTTGTAAGCCAGGCAAAAGGTCAGAATTTTACTGTTATGGTAGATGGAATAGACGAAAGTAATGTTAAGTCATGCAAGTGGAGTGTTGGGAATAGCGATGTTGTTTCAAAACTTTCAGCAGTAAGTGGAAGCAAGCTTAAAGCTACTTTGAAAGCAGTAAATGAAGGCAAAGTTAACATTACAGCAAAGGTTACATACAAAAACAAAAATGTTGTTACATATACAAATACAATTTATGTTTCAAACCCTGAAACGGAAGTTCAGAAGTTAATTGTTTATGGAACAGCATTAGGCAATGAAAGACAGCAGTATATTTCTTTTAAAGGTTTAGGAGAACATAGTACTATTACTTGGACTAATTCAAACAAAAAATGTGCTACTTTAACAACTTATGAAAAGAAAGCAGCAGTTTTAGGTACAAAACCGGGAACGGGTACAATTACAGCAAATGTAGATGGAAAAGTATTCAACATAAAGTATACAGTTGTTAATCCAACAGTTAATAATTTAAAGGCAGTTATAAAAAAAGGTGAAAAAGTACAGTTTCCTATTTTGGGCGACACAGGTACAGTTCCTGAATTTACAAGCAGAAATGAAAGCGTTGCCACAGTTTCAAGCGATGGTATCGTTAAAGGTGTAAATTCAGGAGTTACATATGTTGATGTAAAAATCGGAAATATTCACAAGTCTTATAGAATCGAAGTATATGCAAAAGGTATGTACAAGATTGTAAATAGGGCTATGTACATAGTTAATCATTGGAAATATAGTCAGCCAAAAAGAATGAGAAAAGGATACTATGATTGTTCAGCTTTGGTTTGGAAAGGCTATAAATCATACAAGCACTACAACAAGAAACTTGGAAGTGGTTCTTATGCAAAGACAGCAGCAAGCCTGTTTGATTATTTAAAAGAAAAAAATCAAATAGTATATTATGGTTTTATTGACATAGATGATATGAAACCGGGTGATTTAATTTTTTACGGAGATTACAATGCGGCAGTAAAATACAGCACACCGGGAAGAACTTTAAATATCTATCATGTATCTATGTATGCAGGTGCAGGCAAAGTGGTAGAAAAAGGTGGACAGACTATTAACTACAATAATATTTCGCATATAGTTGGAATAGGAAGAGTGGTAGACTAATGGAATATAATATTGGAACAGTAGTAACATTAAAAAAAGGGCATCCTTGTGGAACTAATGAATGGGAAATTATAAGAACGGGTGCAGATTTTAAGTTGAAATGTAAAGGCTGCGGTCGTATAGTAATGGTTCCAAGAAAAACTTTCGAAAAAAGCGTAAAGAAGATTTTGCAGTAAATAAAAAAACGAAAGCTTTGTTTAAAACCAAAAGATTTCGGAAAAAAATCACAAAATGAAAAAAAAGTCCTTGAACACAGGGACTTTTTTTGATATTATAGTAATTCGTGATATATATTAATTACGCATAACGAGTATTCGTTATGATCCTTGCTTTTTCAAACGAAAAGGCCAGAGACCAAAAGGAGGTAGAAGCATGAACAAATATGAATTAACAGTTGTTGTTAGTGCAAAACTTGATGATGAAGGAAGAACAGCTGAAGTAGAAAAGGTAAAAGCACTTATCGAAAAGTTCGGTGGTACAATTACAAAGATCGAAGAAGCTGGTAAGAAGAAATTAGCTTACGAAATCCAGAAGATGTCAGAAGCATTCTATTACTTCATCGATATTGACACTGAAAACACAGATTTTCCTAGCGAGTTAGAAAGCCAGCTTCGTATTATGGAAAATGTTATCAGATTTATGACTGTTGCAGTAGAAGCATAGTTTGATACATTAGAGAGGTATAATATGAATAAAGTTATTCTTATGGGTCGTTTGACTCGTGATCCTGAAGTTAGATATTCAACATCAGGAGATAATCAGTTGGCTATTGCGAGATACACATTAGCAGTAGATCGTAGATTTAAAAGAGATGGAGATCAGAGCGCTGACTTTATCAGATGTGTAGCATTTGGTAGAAGCGGTGAATTCGCTGAAAAATATTTCCATCAGGGAACTAAGATAGTTGCCGAAGGTCGTATTCAGACAGGCAGTTATCAGGACAAAGATGGTAAGACAGTTTACACAACAGAAGTAGTTGTTGAAAACCAGGAATTTGCAGAAAGCAAAGCTACAGCAGATAGCAATAATAACTATCAGCCACAGCAGCCGGTTGCATCGCAGCCAACAGCACCTGCAGGAGACGGTTTTATGAACATTCCTGACAGTGTAGATGATTCAGGTTTACCATTTAACTTTTAACAGATTCGAATAGAATCTCATTAACGAAAATAGGAGGTCAAGTTATGCCATATAATAAGAGTGAAAGACCAGATTCTCCAATGAGAAGAAGAGGCGGTCGTAGAAGAAAAAAAGTTTGTGCATTTTGTGCTAACGAAAACAAGGCAATCGATTATAAAGATGTAGCTACATTAAAGAGATACGTATCTGAAAGAGGAAAAATTCTTCCTAGAAGAATCACAGGAAACTGTGCTAGACATCAGAGAGCTCTTACAACAGCTATCAAGAGAGCTAGAAATATCGCATTAATGCCATACACAGTAGAATAATCGCGAAGCACACAAGCAACGTGTGCCTGCACTACAAATAAAAAAGAAGAGCCCATCTTCATGCTTGCATGAAAAGATGGCTCTTCTTTTTTATTTGTAGCGGCTGTCGCATGCTGCGACAGCCGCGTGCTTATAGACATTCTCTTCATCATTTTCCCCCATACCCAAAAAGTATATGATAGATGATAAAGAGAATGTCTATAAGAAGTGTTTCCATTCCTACATCTTTGCCAAGTCTTCCTGGTCCACTGTTTTCATTCCACTCCTTACCAGCAATGCGGCAACTTTGTCTGTGTATTCGTCATTGACACGGAATACCATAAGGGCATCATCTGTGCCTCTTGCAAGGAAGGCGTAAACGTAATCAACGCTGTAGCCGTTAGAAGCAATAACGTTCATTGCTTTAGCCATTGAGCCCGGCTCATCCGGAAGCTTAACGCCAATAACGTGTGTAAGGTTACAAATCCAATCGTTGTCTCTTAACAGAGTAAGAGTATTAAAAGGATCGTCTACAATAATACGAATAATTCCGAAATCGCTTGAATCGGCAATCTGGAATGCACGCATATCTATTTTGTGTTCGGCAAGAAAATTGGTAAAGTTTGCAATATTACCCGGTTTGTTTTCAATGAACACTGAAATCTGATGAATATACATATAAAAACCTCCTTAAATTTTACGTTTATCTATAACACGAACTGCTTTTCCTTCTGAACGTGTAATTGATTTTGGTTCAACCAATTTAACTTTAGCATAAATGCCAAGCATGCTCTTAAGAGCAGCAACAATTTCTTTCTCCTTGGATTCAATTGAGCTAACTGTATCAGAGAACATTTCAGGTGTCATTTCAACGAGAACTTCCATAGTATCGCTATTGTTTACACGGTCAACAATAAGCTGATAGTTAGCAGGCATACCATGTTTAATAAGAACTTCTTCAACCTGTGAAGGATAAACATTAACACCTTTAATAATAAGCATGTCATCTGAACGTCCCATAAGTCTGTGAATACGTGCGTGAGTACGTCCGCATTTACACTTCTCTCTTGTAATATAAGTAATGTCTTTTGTACGGTATCTGATAAGTGGAAATGCTTCTTTAGCAAAACTTGTAAATACTAATTCACCAATCTGTCCGTCAGGAACAGGTTCAAATGTGTCAGGATCAACAATTTCCGGAATAAAATAGTCTTCGCAAATATGCATACCATTCTGTTCCTCGCATTCAAAAGCAACACCCGGACCTTCAATTTCAGTAAGTCCATAAATATCATAAGCCTTAATGCCAAGCCTGTTTTCAATATCAGCTCTCATATCTTCTGACCAAGCCTCTGCACCAAAAATACCGGCTTTTAATTTAATCTGGTCCTTAATTCCCCGTTCTTCAATAGATTCGGCCAAATAAGAAGCGTAACTAGGTGTACAACAAAGAATAGTCGAACCCAAATCAGTCATAAACTGAAGCTGTCTGTCAGTGTTACCTGATGACATAGGAAGTGTTAAAGAACCAACCTTCTGTGAACCACCGTTTAATCCGAAGCCACCTGTGAAAAGACCATATCCATAAGCTACGTGAACTACATCTTCATCTGTTCCACCGGCAGCCACAAGGGCTCTGGCACATCCATCTTCCCACATATCAATATCTTTCTTAGTATAAAAATCTACTACACGCTTACCTGTTGTACCTGAAGTTGAGTGAATACGTACACAATCCTTAAGAGGTACTGCTAATAAGCCGTATGGATAAGCATCTCTTAAATCGTCTTTCGTTAAAAAAGGTAACTTAGAAATATCTTTTAAAGATTTTATATCGTCAGGTGTTACACCTTTTTCCACCATTTTTTTTCTGTAAAAAGGTACATTCTCGTATACTCTTTTTACTACATCTAAAAGTCCGTCTGTTTGAATCTGTTCAATCTTTTCACGAGAGGCAGTTTCAATTTCTTCCTGAAAATATTTTCCCATTGTTTCATTCCTTTCTGTCGTTCAAGTATAGTAATATAATTTTACAACATATAACGCTTTAAAGCAATAAAGCACAAAAAACAAAATTAACAAAAATAGCCATAAATAAATAGTAAAAATACATAAAAAAAATCAACCAAAAAAATTTTTACAAGCAAAGATGCGCTTTTTATGGGGCAAAAAGCCTAAAAAATTGCACAAAAGGGGGGACAAAAACGCCCTTAATAAAAACGTTTTTCCTCCCATAAAATCTAGCAATTGCAAAAATTATATGATATAGTGATTTTTAGTATAAAATATGAAAAGTGAAAAAATATAAGCTATATGAGAATAAGAGGAGGAGAAACCAATGGACAACAATTTAAGGGGGGTACCTGTTGAGGGGTTTGCTGACAAAAGTCGCGAAGCGGCAGTCGAGGGAATAGTATTATTAAAGAATGAAAACAACACACTCCCATTAACAGAACAGGATAAGGTTTCAGTTTTTGGAAGACCAATGATTGAGTACTACAGAAGCGGAACAGGTTCAGGAGGAGCTGTAAACGTTGAATATGCAACAAATATTTTGGACGGATTTGAAAACAGCAACCTTAACTTTAACAAGACTATAGTTGAAGACTATAAGGAATGGTTAAAAGACCATCCATTTGATAACGGTGGCGGTGGCTGGGCATGCGAGCCATGGTTCCAGAAAGATATGGAAATCACAGCAGATTATGCAAAGAAACAGGCAGAATCAACTAACAAGGCTGTATACATTATCGGACGTACAGCAGGAGAAGATAAGGACAACGCCAACTGGGTAGGAAGCTATCTTCTTACAGATGAAGAAAAAGAAAACCTTAAGAACATAACAGAAGCTTTCGAAGATGTTTGTGTAGTTCTTAACGTTTCAAATATTATCGACCTTAAGTGGATTGATGAAGAACAGTTTAAGGGACACATCAAATCAGTAATTATTGTATGGCAGGGCGGTATGGAAGGTGGAAACGCAGTAGCTGACGCACTTTCAGGCAAGGCTACACCAAGCGGTAAATTACCTGACACAGTAGCTTATGATATTGAAGACTATCCTGCTAATGACAACTTTGGCAACGAACTTACAAATCTTTACAAAGAAGACATTTATGTAGGATATCGTTATTTTGAAACATTTGCACCTGAAAAAGTTCAATTTGAATTTGGTTTCGGACTTTCATATACAACATTTGATATTGAAACAGTATCAGCCGATGCAGATGATGAAAAAATCACATTAGAAGTTAAGGTAACTAACACAGGCGACAAGTTCTCAGGAAAAGAAGTTGTTCAGGTATATTACGAAGCACCACAGGGAGCTTTGGGACAGCCTGCAAGACAGCTTTGCGCATACGAGAAAACAGAAAATCTTGCACCGGGTCAGAGTCAGACATTAAAGATTGCTTTCGATATTAACGGAATTGCATCATATGATGACTCAGGCGTTACAGGCAACAAGTCATGCTACGTATTAGAAGCAGGAGATTACAACTTCTACGTAGGTAACAGCGTAAAAAATAACAAATTGGCTTATACATATAAAATTGAAGAACTTAAAGTAACAGAACAGCTTTCAGAAGCTGCCTGCCCTAACGATGAAAATCTTACATTAATTAAGCCGGGCAAGAGAAGAGAAGACGGAACATACGAAATTACATATGTACCATCACAGAAGCCTACAGTTGATATGGCTAAGAGAATAGAAGACAATCTTCCAAAAGACATGAAAATTACAGGCGATGTAGGAATTACATTACAGGATGTAAAAGCAGGTAAAAACACTATTGAAGAGTTCGTTGCACAGCTTACAGTTGCAGAATTGGCACAGATTGTAAGAGGTGAAGGAATGAGTAACCCTAGAGTTACAACAGGAACAGCTTCAGCTTTTGGTGGATTAAGCGATACATTGTTTGCTTACGGAATCCCTGCAGCATGTTGTGCTGACGGCCCTAGTGGACTTAGAATGGAAGGAAAAGCTACACAGCTTCCTATTGGAACAGCACTTTCAGCATCATGGAATCCTAAACTTGTAAGAGAACTTTACACAATGGAAGGTCAGGAATTATACGGAAATCAGGTAGATACATTACTTGGACCCGGAGTAAACATTCACAGACATCCTTTAAATGGACGTAACTTTGAATACTATTCAGAAGATCCATACCTTTCAGGAACAATGTCAGTTGCATCAACAGGCGGTATTAAAGACGGTGGTGCTTGGGGAACAATTAAGCATTTCGCATTAAATGGTCAGGAATCACATAGATTTAAGATTGACGCAGTTTGCTCAGAAAGAGCAATCAGACAGATTTATCTCAAATCATTTGAAATGGCAGTAAAAGCCGGCACAGTTAAAACATTAATGACAGCTTACAATCCTATTAACGGACACTGGGCAGCTTCAAACTATGACCTTTGTACAACAATCCTTAGAAATGAATGGGGATACGATGGTATCGTAATGACTGACTGGTGGGCCAAGATGAACGACGTTGTAGAAGGTGGCGAAGAATCAAATCAGGATACAAGAGATATGGTTCGCTCACAGAACGACGTATATATGGTTGTAAACAATAACGGCGCAGAAGTTAACTCAAACAACGACAACACAGAGGAATCAATTAAAGAGGGAAGACTTACAATCGGAGAACTTCAGCGAGCTGCAATCAACATCTGCAACTTCATTCTCTCAGCGCCTGTTATTGAAAGAGAATTAGTTGACACAGACGTTGCAAAACATTACGATTCAGTTCCAAATGATCAGGCCAAGTACGAAGTATTTAACATTGAAAAAGACAATAAGGTAATGTTCAATAGCGGAGCAGAAGCAACATTGGAAGTTGAAGACGAAGGGGAATACACAATTATTGTTAACATCTCATTTGACAAGTCCAACTTATCACAGTCAACAGTAAACGTTAATGCCAACGGCACAACAATGGTAGTAATCCAGACTAACGGAACAGACGGCAACTGGATTACACAGAAGCTTTGCAAGGTTAAACTTGACAAGGGTGTATACAACTTAAAACTTGAAGAAGTACTAGCAGGAATCAAAGTTAAATATATTCAGTTTAAGAAGATTCCTAAGAAAAATAAATAAATGTAAAAAAGCATACCCGCTAAGAAAGTGTTGTGAGGCACCAACTTAGCGGGTGCTTTTTGCTTAACGGATATTGCAAGATATAAAAATCCCGATGAACCAAAAGCTGTTGTTGCTAATTGGATGAGCTTGCGCTCGACAATTGAATTTTTAGATTTATGGGAGCAAATTCATAATCCTGATTTTAAAGGGCTCGAATTCGATGCCTTTAAAAAACTTGATGTATCAAAGTTAAAGAATATTCAGAGATCGGATATAAACTCAGAGAGTGTTAAAAACATTAATTTCAAAGGTAATAAGAAATTAAAAACACTTATTGTCCGTGGTACAAAATCATTAAAGAGTATGAATATAGAAGCTTTACCGGCACTGAATAAAGTAGAACTTGAAATTTAAAGAACTGTACATTGATAAATGCAGAAATCTTCAAACATTAGATACACGCAAAAACAGATCATTAAAAATATTAATGGTAGAAGATTGCAATAAATTGAAAACCATAGATGTTCATAATAACAAAAAATCTTAAAGAGATAAGATGTGACGGAAAGTACACAGACAAGATTGTTTTGGCAAAGGGAAACTAAGTTGAAACAATAATCTGGCGTAATAGCAAACTTAAAGATTTCAATGTAGTAAATGTATAGATATGTTTGGAAAAATAGAATACACGCATAAAAACGTTTCAAAAGATAAAGGAGAATAAAAACGAATAAAAATATTTCAATATATAAAAATGGTAGAAAATCACAAAAAATAAAGAAAAAAGTAAAAATATTCAAAAATTTGTTAAAAAAGCACAACTAAAATAAAAATGTTTTTGCGGAAAAACGTTTCAAAGCGTGCGTAACAAAAATAAATTGGACGAATTGCATAAAAATACGAATATAAAATTGTATAGAATATAAATTTGTAATGTATGAAAGTGTTAAAAATAACAATATATATAGTCGAAACCAAATAAAAGGAACTTGATAAAAACAATAAAAATGGTTAATATTGAACAAAAGGGAAGAACGAAAGGAGATAAGGAAATGAGTAGTTTTTACTTTAAAACAAAAAAGAGAATGATTGCATGGATATGTGCAATAACAATGGTAGTTGCTGGGTTGGCGGTAGCACCAAAAACGGTTGTGGCAGATGAAGAAGCGGGAACAACCGCAGTTGATTGGTCAAATATAACAGAATGGACACAAGTAGGTAAAACAGACATATATTACAGCATAACAAATACTAAAGGTATGTTTAACAGAGTTAATGTAGTAAATAATGAACTGTTTTATTTTATTACAAATAGAGGGGATTTTGAAGCAACTATAACAGGACCTAAAACAGATGATGTGGTTGAAAAAAAGTGTGCTGGTGCGGAAATCGAATTAAGAAAGAGTGATTTTCCAACAGATGGATACTATACCATTGACACTACAAAACTTGATGGATTGCAAATTGCTGTAAAGAGAGATAGTAGTTCAAGCGGAGGAGGCGAAGTATCTGCACCTAAAGCTCCAACTAGTCTTGAGGCACACATTGGTGGCGGAAATACATTTTATACAATAGCATTTGCACCAGTAGATGGAGCTAAAAGTTACAAATTCTATCTAGATGGAGAATACAGACAAGATATTACTAATGGTGGAACAGTTACTATTGAAAAGTTAGGACTTAAAGCAGGACAGACATATAAATTTGGTGTAAGTGCAGTAAATGCAGCAGGAGTAGAATCAGGTATTACAACGATTGACGTTAAAGTTCCGGGAAAAGAGGAAGGAACAACAACACCTTCATTTGAAGAGGGGAAAGAATTAATCCCTTCAAAAATGGTTAATGCTGAAATAACACTTGAAAAGCATACGGTGGGTCAGACAGAATATGTTCAGGAACATAAGGCGGAATCAATTCATATAGAATCAGGAAAGTGGTATGTAGGACAGTTCACAATAACATCTAGCGTAAGAAAGTATTTTGAAATAAGAGTACAGGATGCAGCAGCTGAGTATGTATCAATACCTGCAGATACAGAATTTAAGAAAGTTTTAGTAGAAGCAGGACAAACAGTTAATGTAAGAGTTAGATTTAAGGCAGATAGAACAACAGATTCAGCAATATTTGATATATGTATGGGATATATTAAAGAAGAATCAGAAGCAGGAAAAGTACAGATAACTAATAACAGCTTGAAAGGTTACACAAATGAACCTGAAGCAACAAAATACACAGTTTCAATTGATGGAACAGAAAAACCGTACGAAGAAGGTGCAACAATTTCTGTACCAGCAGAAGGTCAGGGTTACTACGATGTTACTAAGAAAGTAGCTTATGCTCCAGGAGCAAAACTCCCAGTAAATGAAAATATGACTTTAAAGAGCATTGAATTAAATGTAACAATGACACCGGGAGCAAGTATTAGATTAGCAGCTCCAACAGGTTTAAGATTCCAGACAACTGTTAAATCAGGAAATGGAATTGATGCAGATGAAATCTTAAATTCAGCAACAGTAACAACAGGTACACTTATTACAACATTAGATTTGTACAAAGATAATGGAAAAACACTTACAAAGGATAGTAAGTATAATTTCCTCGACATTGCAAATAACGGATGGTTTAATGATGGAGCAAAGACAGAAACAGGAAAGTTCTGTGGTTCAATTATCAAAATCCAGAGCAAAAACTATGGTAGAGCATACATCGCTGTAGGATATGCAACTATTAAGTATTCAGATGGTAGTTCAAAGACTGTTTATGCAGATGTTACTGAAAACAATGCTAAGTCAATTGCATACGTTGCTGGAAAGGTAAAGGACAGCAAGAAATTTAGTGGTTATAGTCCTGAACAGAAGGACATCATTAACAAGTACATTAATGGAGAGGAGATACCAGAATAATGGAAAGAAGATATATAAGCCCAGAGATGGATATAATAGAATTTGACACAAATGATGTAATAACTACAAGTAGTGATCTCGGTGGTGAAAAGCCTGGATCAACAGATGTAATTGATGTAAACACAATGAAAAATTGGTCAGATTTCTTTGAATAAAAAATAAACAACTTAATAATAAAACAAGCTGTGCTTTAATTCAACATTAAAGCACAGCTTATTTTTTGTCCTCATTACTATCATCTTCCCCTAAAGGTCTATAACAATGTTCAATAAATGCGAAAGGTTAAAAATCAGACAAACCAGCCGGATTGTCGACTTATTGTATGGGTGTATTACTTGATTTGAAGGGCAAAAAAATGTATACTAGTAGTTATCAGTACGAAATGGAATATAACCCCGAAGGGTACGCATTTAACCTGATAAGTTACGAAAACATAGGAGGCAAAAATGATAACATTAAGTAAAGGCGGAGCATACCTTATTGGTGGCACAGAAGTTGTAGAAACAGGTGCAGGCTCAGAAGAATTACTAAAGAACAAGTTAGGGGATAAATACCTTACAAAAGAAGATGCTGCAAAGAATACTATGGCATATGGTATTTTGAACGAACACAACACATCAGGCAACATGGATAAGCTTCAGATTAAGTTTGATAAGCTTACATCCCATGATATTACATTTGTTGGAATCATTCAGACAGCAAGAGCTTCAGGATTAGAGAAATTCCCAATTCCTTATGTGCTTACAAACTGTCATAACAGTTTATGTGCTGTTGGTGGAACAATTAACGAGGATGACCATATGTTTGGACTTACATGTGCTAAGAAATATGGCGGAATTTATGTACCACCTCACCAGGCAGTTATTCATCAGTTTGCCAGAGAGATGTTAGCAGGTGGCGGAAAGATGATTCTTGGTTCTGATTCACATACACGTTATGGTGCTCTTGGTACTATGGCTATGGGTGAAGGCGGACCTGAATTGGTTAAGCAGTTACTTTCACAGACATATGACATTAATATGCCTGAAGTAATCGGTATCTACATGACAGGAGAACCTGCTAAGGGTGTAGGACCTCAGGACGTTGCACTTGCAATTATCGGAGAAGTATTTGACAAGGGTTATGTTAAGAATAAAGTTATGGAATTTGTAGGACCTGGTGTTTCTAACTTAAGCGCAGATTTCAGAATCGGTGTTGACGTTATGACAACAGAAACAACTTGTCTTTCATCTATTTGGCGTACAGATGAGAAGATTAAGGAATTCTATGACATCCATGGAAGAGTAGATGAGTATAAAGAATTAAATCCTGGCGAAGTTACATACTATGATGGAATTGTTTATGTTGATTTATCTAAGATTAAACCTATGATTGCAATGCCATTCCATCCAAGTAACACATATACTATTGAAGAATTAAATGCTAACTTGGAAGATATTCTCCACGATGTTGAAAAGAAAGCTTTAGTTTCATTAGATGGACAGGTTGATTATAAACTTACAAACAAGATTCGTGATGGAAAACTTTATGTTGACCAGGGAATCATTGCAGGTTGTGCAGGTGGTGGATTTGAAAACATTTGTGCAGCAGCAGATATATTAAAGGGACATAGCATTGGAGCTGACGAATTTACACTTAGTGTATATCCTGCTTCTATGCCAGTATATATGGAATTAATCAAAAACGGATGCGCAGCAGATATTATGGCTGCCGGCGGTGTTATGAAGACAGCATTCTGTGGACCTTGTTTCGGTGCAGGTGATACACCGGCTAACAATGCCTTCAGTATCAGACATTCAACACGTAACTTCCCTAACAGAGAAGGAAGTAAGTTACAGAATGGACAGATTTCTTCAGTTGCACTTATGGATGCCAGATCTATTGCAGCAACAGCAGCTAACAAGGGTTATCTTACAGCAGCTACAGATGTTGATGTTGAGTTTAAGGGACGTAAGTATCATTTTGACAAGAGTATTTATGAAAACAGAGTATTTGACTCACACGGAATAGCAGATCCTGATACAGAAATCCAGTTTGGACCAAACATCAAAGACTGGCCGGAAATGGTTGCACTTACAGACAATCTTCTTCTTAAAGTTGTTTCAGAGATTCATGATCCGGTTACAACAACAGATGAATTAATACCATCAGGTGAAACATCATCTTATCGTTCTAACCCACTTGGACTTGCAGAGTTTGCACTTTCAAGAAAGGACCCTGAATATGTAGGAAAGGCTAAAGAAGTACAGAAAGCAGAAAAAGCAAGAGAAGCAGGACAGAATCCTGTAGATGCACTTCCGGAAGTTGGAGGAGTATTTGAAGCGTTAAAGAGCAATCTTCCTCAGTACAAGATTGACAATGATACAGTAGGTATCGGAAGCACTATTTTTGCAGTAAAACCGGGTGACGGTTCAGCAAGAGAACAGGCTGCTTCATGTCAGAAAGTATTAGGCGGATGGGCTAATATTGCCTGTGAATATGCAACAAAGAGATATCGTTCAAACCTTATTAACTGGGGTATGCTTCCATTCATTTATGAATCAGAAGAATTACCATTTAAGAACGGTGACTATATTTTTGTACCGGAAATAGTTGAAGCTGTTAAGAACAAAGCTACAGACGTACAGGCTTACGTTGTAGATGATGACAAGAATGTTAAACCATTTACATTAAAGCTTGGCGAAATGACTGACGACGAACGTGACATTATATTAAAAGGCTGCCTGATTAATTACAACAGAAAATAAATAATTAAAACAGGGAGGAGACCATATGGGAAACAAGAATGTCATAACAAAAGATGACTGTTATTTGTTTGGAAAAGGTACTCATTATGAAATATATGAGAAACTGGGTGCACATGTTACAACAATTGATGGTGTAAAAGGAACATATTTCGCAGTTTGGGCACCCCATGCAGTTAACGTAGCCGTTATAGGTGATTTTAATGACTGGTTGGGATTTAACCATAACATGAAGATGGAAAATGATTCAGGCATCTGGGAACTTTTCATACCGGAGGTTGAAGAAGGCGCAATGTACAAGTATGTTATTTCTACACAAAGTGGGGATACATTGTACAAAGCTGATCCTTATGGTTTTTGGGCTGAGAAAAGACCCGGAAATGCTTCAAGGGTAGCAAATATTGATAATTACAAATGGAAAGATGCTAAATGGATATCAGAGAAGGCAAAGGAGAATCACTATGAACTTCCAATGTCAATCTATGAGGTTCATCCGGGTTCATGGAGAAAGGATTTTAAAGGTCCTGATGATGAAGACGGATTCTATGATTACAAGCGTATGGCTAAAGAACTTGTAGCATATGTTAAGGATATGGGATATACTCATGTAGAACTTATGGGTATATTGGAACATCCTTTTGATGGTTCATGGGGATATCAGGTTGTGGGATATTATGCACCTACATCAAGATATGGAACACCTCAGGACTTTATGTATTTGGTAGATGCTTTCCATAAAGCAGGAATCGGGGTTATTTTGGATTGGGTACCTGCCCACTTCCCAAAAGATGCTCACGGACTTGCAATGTTTGACGGAACACCACTTTATGAATATGCAGATCCAAGATTGGGAGAACATCCTGACTGGGGCACGAAGGTTTTCGATTATTCTAAGACAGAAGTTGTTAATTTCCTTATTGCAAATGCATTATTCTGGGTTGAAAAATATCACATAGACGGACTTCGAGTTGACGCAGTTGCTTCTATGTTATATTTGGATTACGGAAGAGAAGATGGACAGTGGGTTCCTAATAAGTATGGCGGTAATGAGAACTTGGAAGCTATTGAGTTCTTTAAACATTTAAGTAGTGTTATGAATTACAGAAATCCAAGAGCATATATTATTGCTGAAGAATCCACAGCATGGCCTAAGGTTACTATGTCACCTAAGGATGGAGGACTTGGATTTTCTTACAAGTGGAATATGGGCTGGATGCATGATTTCTTAGAGTATACTAAGCTTGATCCTTTGTTTAAGAAGGGTAATCATAATAAGATGACTTTCGGATTAACTTATGCATTTAGTGAGAATTTTATTTTAGTATTATCTCACGATGAAGTTGTTCATTTGAAATGTTCAATGATTAATAAGATGCCGGGTTATCCACAGGATAAATTTAAAAACTTAAAGACAGCATATACTTTTATGTTGGGACATCCGGGCAGAAAGCTGTTATTTATGGGACAGGAATTTGCCCAGTTACAGGAATGGTCAGAGGCTAGAAGCCTTGACTGGTATCTGCTTGATGAACCTGAACATAAGGACATGCAGGAATATGTAAAGAAATTACTTCACTTATATAAGGAATATCCGGCACTTTACACTGAAACAAAGGGCTATGGAGCTTTTGAGTGGATTAATGCCAATGACTGTGAAAGAAGTATTTTCAGTTTCATAAGAAAGACAACAGAAGCTGATTATAAGAACTCTATCGGTTTCGTGTGTAACTTTACACCAATGGAAAGACCTGATTATGTTGTAGGAGTTCCAAAAGCCGGAACTTACAAGAGATTGGTTACAACAGAAACAGGTGAGAAACAGGTTGTAAGCTACAGAGCCAAGAAAGGCGAGTGCGATGGAAGACCATACAGATTGGAAATTCCACTTAGACCATACGAATCAGTAGTTTTCGAATTTCCAAAAACAAGAAAAAAGAAAGCTACACCAAAGAAGAAAACAAAATAAAAAATAAAATTGTCTGTGGTACAAAAAAATAGTGCCACAGACATTTTTTTGTGCTATGATGTGATTGATTACAGTGTAGAAAGGTCATGTTCCATCTGTGCTTGCACAAAGATGGGACACTGACCTTGAGACACGCCCCCAACATGAGCATAAAAGTGTAGCGCAAGCTACACGATATGCGAATGCTGGGGGAGGATTGCGGGAGTGCGAAGCACGTAGCAATCCGGTAATCAATAAGTTTTATACAAGGATTGAATGGGTGATGAAATGAAAAAGAAAGTTATAGCAGTTGTTGCAATTGTGCTGATTTTTGCAATTGCAGTGGTTATAGGAATAAATTTTAACAAGAAGCAGTCTAAGAATAACAAGCAGAGCAATAGCGGTCAGGCAACGTCTACATATAATGGTAAGTTGCCGGGGATTGATTTATATTATGGAAGTCAGAAGGTTGGAAGTCTTAACGGCTACACAATGGATATGGAAGAAGAACATATGCGTGATGTTATTGTCCCTGTTAATACAGACAGAACGGTTCCAATTACAATATCAACTAATGGCAATAAGGTTTCAGAGATTTCTTACGAAATGAAGAGTACTGAGGACAACCGTTTGATAGATAATGGAACCCTTGACGGCTGGAAACAGAGGGACGGCAAGATTACTTTGGATTATCAGGCCAGTGCCATTATGGAACAGGGAACAGAGTATTTCTGGGAAATAATTATCAAAACAGATAAGTATGAGCAGATTAATTATTACGCAAGAGTAATGGTTACGGATAAGGAGTTTGTTACTGAACAGATTAAGTTTGCAAAGAATTTTGCAAAGACCGCTTTAAAGGGCGAGGGAGCTTCAAAGCTTGCTCAGTATATTGAGCCTGATAGTAGCCTTCCTAATGATAACCTTGGTCAGACTACTATTAAGTCAAGTTACAATAGCCTTATTTGGACTTCACTTAAGCCTGAGCTTATATCTGATATAACAATAACAGCAAAAGAGTTTTGCATAAAGGACACCGGGGAAGCCGGAACTTATACAATGAATTATCAGATTAGAACAACTAATGCTGAGAAGGTTAAAGAGAAATATAATGTTTCTGAAACAATCACAATATGGAGTTGTGCAGGAAGAATTTATGTTTTGGCATATGACAGGGAAGTAAATCAGATTTGGACAGCAGACAAGAATAACGTAGGCGGAAGTTTTATTGACTTAGGTATTCAGAAAGAAACAAAGGCTGATTTTGTTGAAAGTTCAAATCAGCAGTTTATGGCGTTTCAGGTTAACGGCGATGTTTACGTAATGGATTTGAATGAAAGAAAAATCAAACAGGTTTACAATCTTAATGCCAAGAATGCTGAACAGCTTAACAATACTAAGGCAAGGGTAATTACCGTGAATGACAAGGGCAATGTTGACTATATGATTTATGGCTATAGCAAGGCTAAGGAGCATGTAGGCGAAAACGGAATTTCTATTTTAAGATATAATTATGAGTCTAACAGTTCCACAGAGGCGGCTTTTGTACCTTGCAAAGTGCCTGCTTACAACTTGGAGAAACAGTTGTCACAGCTTTGTTACGTAGGCGACGGAACTCTTTATATTATGATGAACAACACTATTTACTATGCTAACCTTAAAACTAAGGAGTGGGGAGCGTTGGTAGAAAATGTGGAAGACGGAAGTTTTGCAATTAACAGCGACGGAAGTATGTTGGCTTACAATACAAGTGGTAAGGCTTATGATACGGAAAACATTACAATTGTTAACTTAAAGAATGGTGAAAAGAAGACTATTGAGGCGGGAGCTGACAATATTATTACCGTATATGGTTACACGGGAACGAACCTGATTTATGGAATAGGTTCTCAGAGTGACGTGTCAAAGAAGAGTTTTGTACCTGTTAGCAAGTTGGTAATTGTTGATAAGGATTATAAAGAAGTTAAGTCATATTCACAGAATAAGATTTATATTACAGGTGTTGAAATAACAGACAATATTATTAATATTAAGCGGTACAAGGGCAAGAGCCAGATTTCAGATGACCAGCTTTTGGATAATACTGAGACTAAGAAACCTGTTGCAAAAACAAGCTATTATGTGGATGATGTAAAGCAAAAGGAATTAGCTTTGGCATTTACTAATGCACTTGATGGAACTAAGCAGCTTTCAGTTGAAAAGATTGGCAAGGTAACTTTTGACAGTAGTTCTAAGGTTAATGCTACTTTTGAGAGCAAGGAAGAAAATAATTATTATGTTTACGGATATGGAAAGCTTCAGGGGATTTACAGCGACAAGAACGCTGCAACTAATGCGGCAAAAGCTACATATGGACTTGTAACGGATAACCGTGGACATAAGATATGGGTTTTTGAAGAGAATTATAATTAAAAATATCAGAAAAGGTCAAAATGCTTATTAGAAAAGGGTGTTTTGACTTTTTTCTTTATCTTTACGCGAAAAATTTTTAATGTTATACTTAAAGATAGTAAAAAATTCGGGAGGAACTATGCGATTTATACATACTGGTGACATTCATCTTGGAGCCACTCCGGAGAGCAAAAGACCTTGGGCGGCTAACCGTGGAGATGAAATTTGGAATACTTTAGAACGTTTAATTAAAAAAATAAAAATAGACCCGGTAGATTTGCTTATTATTGCAGGGGATATGTTTCACAGACAGCCGTTGCTTCGTGAACTTAAGGAAGTTGATTATTTGTTTTCGACTATTCCTGACACAAAGGTTGTTTTGTGCGCGGGAAATCATGATGCCATTAAAAAAGGCTCTTTTTATGACGGTTTCAAATGGAGTGAGAATGTTATTTTCTTAGGTGACAAGAATATTGAAAGTGTGGAGATTCCTGAGCTTAATACATGTGTGTATGGACTAAGTTATCACCAGACTGAAATTAAGGACGCAATGTATGACCATGTTATTGTGGACAGACCGGATATGATTAATATTCTGGTGGCTCATGGCGGTGACGAAAAGCATATTCCCATTAATAGAAAGAAGCTTGCAATGTCAGGTTTTGACTACGTGGCAATGGGACATATTCATAAGCCTGAAATAGATGAAAAGATGAAGATGGCATACAGTGGTTCTCTTGAACCTATTGATATGAATGATATTGGACCTAGAGGCTATATTTATGGTGAGATTTCAAAGAGAGGTCTTGAACTTGAATTTGTGCCTTTCGCAAAGAGAATTTACAGGGAACTTGATTTCACGGTAACTCCAACAGCTACTAATTTGGAAATAAGACATAGACTGATTGACATGATTAAGGAGCAGGGACAGGATGATATGTACAAGATTACTTTTAGCGGTTACAGAGATCCTGATTTTGACATTGATGTTTCAGATATTGAAGGTGTTGGAAATGTTGTAAGTGTTATCGACAATACGGTTCCTGATTATGATTTTGAAGAATTGTACGCTGAAAATAAGGACAATATTCTTGGAATGTACATAAAGAAATTTCTTGACAGGGAGAGTCTTACACCTTTGCAGCGTAAAACCCTTTACTATGGAACAAAGGCATTGATGGATGCCATGGAGGACAGGGCATGATTATAAAGGACATACGATTAACTAATTTTGGAAAATTTAATCATAAAATGGTAACTCTTGAACCGGGACTTAATATTGTATACGGTGAGAATGAAGCGGGAAAGACTACTCTTCATACTTTTATAAGAGGAATGCTCTTTGGAATAGAAAAACAGCGTGGAAAGGCAAGTGGTAAGGACCTTTACACTAAGTATGAGCCATGGGAGAATCCGGCTAATTATCACGGTATGATGCGAATCGAAAGCGATGGTGTAACTTATCGCATTGAGAGAAATTTTAATAAGCTTAATAAGTCTTTTAAGGTTATTAATGAAGATGAGGGTATTGAGCTTAAAACAGAGGAGATTGAAAATCTTTTCGCAGGGCTTGATGAAAGCTGTTATTACAACACTATAAGTATAAGCCAGCTTGGCAGCGTTACAGATAAGGAACTTGAAGTTATTCTGAAGAATTATGCGGCAAATCTTGGAACGACAAAGTCTATGGAGATTGATATTAAATCAGCATTTGCAGACTTAGATAAGCAGAAGAAAAATATAATGATTGAAAGCCGAATTGCCGAAGAGGATGTTGTTGAGAAGGCTATTAAGAATGCCAAAGAGGATTTGGAGATTTCTCAGGGCGAACAGCATACAATAATTGCTTCAATAGAGCAGAAAAAGCAGTCTTTATTTAATCTTTCTAATAAGAAGAAGGAATTGTCAGCTCTTGATGCAAAACGACTTGAAGCCTTAAATAAACTTAATGAGCGTAAGGAGAATCTTTATCAGGAGGCAATTACTTTGACTGCTGACAGTGAGAAGTTTTCAGCTTCTCTTGAACAGATTGAAAATCACCAGAAGCAGCTTGAACAGGAGCTTGCTGACAAGGGCATTGACGGAAGAGAGACTATGGAATATCTTCTTGAAAAAGTTACTAACAGAAGTAATATGCCTGTTTTGTTTATTATCCTTATGATGGGATGTATTGGTGGTGCAGCAGGTTTTATTATGGGCAATTACCAGATGATGGATTTAAAGCAGTTTTGGGTTAAGCCGGGCATATGTCTTGGTGCGGCTTTTGTTTTTCTTATACTTGCAATCTTTAAGTATGGATTTAATAAGAAGAAGCGTCAGAAGAAGTTGGATGCCTTAAAGGAGATTAAGCTTGTAATGGATAAGCTTGACGCGGCAAAGCACGAAAGGGTTTATGTTGAACGTCAGCTTAACAATAAGAAAGAAGCTTTAAAGGATACTCAGGAGTTTATTAAAGCCGAGGAAGAAAAAAGCGTTGATATGCAGGATTATAGTGACGAGTTAAAGGACTTGGAAGCTAGGGAACGTGAAATCAACGAGGCAATTTCAAAGTCTCAGTGGATTCTTGAACAGAAGCAGGAAAAGGACATTGAGCTTCAGAAGAAGATTGATGAACTTGAGGAGCGATTTAACAAGATTAAGAAAGCAAAAGTTGAAATACAGGCTATTGAGGACGCCAAGAGTAATATTGAAGATATAGCAGATGAAATCAGAAATAGTTTCGGTAAGAGATTAAATGAGAGAGCATCTTATTATATTTCACAAATTACAAACGGCAAATATGACAATCTTTCAATAGATGACAAACTTAACATATCTGTAAACAGTAAGCACGCTCTCATAGCTGCTACACGACTTAGCAAGGGCACAATAGAGCAGATATATATGGCACTTAGACTTGCGGCAGCAGATATTATATTTGAAAAGGACAAGAAACCTATACTTCTTGATGATGCCTTTGCAATGTATGATAACAAGCGAATGGGTAATACTATGAGATTTATGGCAGAAAATATGGAACAGGTAATCATCTTCTCATGCCATACAAGAGAGAAGCTAATGGCGGACAAGTTAGGACTTAAGTATAACTTTATAAGGTTGTAGTGGAGAGTTGCAAGGTTATGAAGTTATAAGATAGAGTTGCAAGGTTATGAAGTTATAAGGTAGAGTTGCAAGGTTATAATTGAGAACGATAAGATTTAAACGATAGATCTAAGGATGCGGCGGAGAATTGAATATTATATGAGTGTGGAAGAGTGAGAATTAGCCCCGGCTACGGAAACGTAGCCGGGGTTTTTATAGGCTGAAATTGTGGGAGAATTTTTTAGAGAAGATGGGGATTTTTTGTAGGAATGGTAGGGATTATAAGAGAAAAACGAATTGTCTAATAAGAAATATGTTCCATAGTGTATATAAACAATGAGCATTTAAGGAAAATATTATAGGTGTACCCCAAAAATTAAGAAAAATTATATGTTGGGGTACATTTTAGACTTGCTTATACAGTATGTTGCATAAACGAACTGGAAATTTAGGGCGCTGTACCCCAAAAATTAAGAAAAATTATATGTTGGGGTACATTTACAACTTACAGATACAGTGTGTTGCACAATTGCACGTGGAAAATTAGAAAACGTACCCCAAAAATTAAGAAAAATTATATGTCGGGGTACATTTACAACTTACAGATACAGTGTGTTGTACAATTACATGCGGAAAAATAGAAAACGTACCCCAAAAAACGACAAAACTGCTATATTGGGGTACAGGACATAAAAAAAGGGCTCAAACACTAATTAGTATGTCATATCAAACTAATTAGTGCTGAACCCATACAAATTCAATAGTGATAAAAATCAATCCATCTTATAACTAATGAAGTATTTATATTGATTAACAATTATTAGAAAGTCATATTCTTTTAATGAGAAATCAAACTAAGATACCCCCTTTATCTTTTCGATTTCTTTAACGAGAATACAAACTCTGTTCCAACGCCTTCGGTGCTGATTACATCGATTGTTTCGTTGTGTCCCATAATAATTTCTTTTACGATGGCAAGTCCGATTCCGGAGCCTGTTTTGTCACGACCACGGGAAAGGTCGGTCTTGTAGAATCGCTGCCAGATTTTGTCGATGCTGTCCTGTGGGATTCCCATACCAAAATCCTTAACGGAACAATATTGTTTTTCGCCTTTGTTATAAAGCTTGATTATAATCTTTGAACCCGGATTACTGAACTTAATGGCGTTATCAAGTAGGTTGTAAAGAACCTGTTCAATCTTGCCTTTGTCAGCGTATACATTGCAGTGCTTTGGTGGAAACTGAATAACCAATTCAATATTCTTCTTCTCGCAACTGCCCTGGAAAGTATCAACTGTTGAAGCGATAACTGATTCCATATTAAAGTCTTCAAAAATAAGTTCAGGACCGGTGCTGTTCCAACGGTTAAGGTCACGCAATCCTGAAGTAAGCTTTTCAAGACGGTTAGCCTCAGATAAAACAATTGAAAGATATTTGTTGTAATCTTCCGGTGGAATTGTTCCATCCATTATAGCTTCAATATAGCCCTTTATAGAAGTTAAAGGAGAGCGGAAATCATGGGAAATATTAGAAATAAATTCCTTTTGATAAGCTCGTGAGTTGTTTAACTGCTTAGACATATATTGAAGTGAGTGCGCCACGTCACCGATTTCATCGTCATTGTTAACCTTAAGTCCTTCGTATTCAAAATTACCTTTGGCATATTCCATTGCCGCAAGTCTAATCTGCTTAAGTGGCAAATAAATAAACCACATAAAGTTAAAGAATATAATAAGTGAAAGAGCCAGTATAATTGCGTAAGTAACGTAGAAAATAAGTGTTACATCATAGCAACTTTTTTTAATAATGGAAGTAGGCATATGCGCCACAATATATCCATAAGTCTTATTATTATTTTTAACTTCGTAGACAACACTTAAAGTGTCGGTTTTAAAAATATTATAAAATTTGCCAATCTTGTAATGCGTATTCTTGTAATCATCAGGCTTGAATTTTTCAATCAAAATATTAGAAGAATCTTTTGAAAGATTACTTGTTGTGCCTGTGTAATAAAATGGTTTGCGGTTACTATCAAGAATAAGTATGTCACAGTCCAGTACGTTGTTAAAATCATTTAAAAACTGCTTAGGATTGTCTAAATCATCAAGTGAGTTGTCCACGCAGTCCACAGCATTACTTCCTATTACAGAGGCATATTTGTAAAGGGTGTTAATGTTATTGGTCAGAAGATGATTATAAATCAAGTTATTTGACCAATAAGAAATTAACAAAAAACCTAATATTGCAAAAGAAAAATACCCTGTAAAAAATTTAGTTAAAATAGAATTTCTCATATTTAGTTATGTACCTCGAATCTATATCCTACACTCCAAACTGTACCAATTGACCACTGATCCGTGTCAGCAATTTTTTCACGAATACGTTTAATGTGAACGTCTACAGTTCTTGTATCTCCGGCATATTCATAACCCCAGATATGGTCAAGAAGTTGCTCTCTTGTAAATACCTGATTAGGTGATGAAGCAAGGAAGTACAATAATTCAATCTCTCTTGGAGTCATTTCAACAGGTTTGCCCTTGTAAATAACTTCGTAGTTTGAAAGATTAATAATAAGGTCCTTGTATTCAACACGTTTTTCATCAGGCTTCTTTTCGACAGGAGCCGGAGCTTCAGTGTAACGTCTGAGAACTGCCTTAACACGGGCAACAAGTTCCTTTGAGTCAAAAGGTTTAATAATATAGTCATCTGCACCAAGTTCAAGACCTAAAACTTTGTCGAAAACTTCTGTTTTGGCAGAAAGCATAATAATAGGAACCTTTGATTCTCTTCTTATTTCACGACATACTTCGTAACCGTCAAGTCCCGGAAGCATAATATCCAACAAAATAAGATTTGGAGCATATTCTTTAAACGCATCAAGAGCCGACTGGCCATCATGTTCAATACGTGTTTCGTAGCATTCCTTAGTTAAATATAAAGATATAAGGTTTGCAATGTTTTCATCATCGTCAACTATTAAGATTTTCTGTTTGTTTGCCATTTTAAATCCTCCTGTTAAAAAAATCTATTTAAATTCTACAACTGTTGCACCTGCACCACCTTCGCCATGTTCACCTGTTCTGTAGGATTTTACATAGCTACATTTCTTAAGATGGTTTTGAACTGCATTTCTAAGAGCTCCGGTGCCTTTGCCGTGAATAACATATACCTGTGGCAAATGTGCAATGTAAGCATCATCTAAGTATTTATCAAGTTGAGAAATAGCTTCGTCAACTGTTTTTCCAATTAAATTAATTTCAGTTTTAATATTCATAGACTTGTTCATTTTAATCTTGCCTGTTGAACCATGGGTTAAGCCTGGTGCCTTAATATCAGGTTCGTCAATAATTTCAAGGTCACGAATATTAACCTTAGAGTTTAGTATACCCATTTTTACTGTAAGATTACCGGCTGCATTAGGCAATGAAGCAACAGTACCGTTAAGATTCATGCTCAAAACTTTTACACCTGTGCCAAGCTTAAAGTCGGAAGGCTTGTAAGCCTTTTTAGGTTTGGCAGCTTTAATTGATGAGCCAACCTGGTTCTTTTTAAGCTTTGCTCCAACATTACTTCTGGATTTTTCCATTTCGCGGGTATTGCCGGATTTTCCATATTTATTAATAGTTTTAATAGCTTCGTCGGCTGTTTCCTTAGCTTCCTTAAGAATATCAACAGCTTCTTCGCGTGCCTTATTAAGGATTTTGTCACGCTGTTCATTAAGCTTTTCTGTCTTAAGTTCATAATCACGCTTAAGTGATTTAATCTGAGACTTGTAAACTGCAATAGTTTCCTGATCTTTTTCAATCTGGATTCGCTGTCTTTCTATTTCGGACAAAACATCCTCAAACTGCTCATTATCTGAATCTATGTGAGACTTAGCATCTTCAATAATGTAGTCAGGAAGACCTAACTTGCTTGAAATAGCAAAAGCATTACTCTTTCCGGGAACACCAATAAGAAGTCTGTAAGTTGGTCTGAGTGTTTCTACGTCAAACTCGCAACTTGCGTTTTGAACTCCCTCAGTTGATAGGGCAAACAATTTTAATTCACTGTAATGTGTTGTTGCCATAATTCTCGAACCGATGTTTTTAAGGAAAGTAAGAATTGAAATGCCAAGGGCTGCACCTTCCACAGGATCCGTTCCTGCACCAAGTTCATCGAAAAGTACCAGTGAATCCTGATCTGCCTGATTAAGTATATTAACAGTATTAACCATATGGGCTGAAAAAGTACTTAAACTTTGTTCGATACTCTGTTCGTCGCCAATGTCAGCAAAAACTTCTTTGAAAACTGCAAGTTTGCTGCCCTCAAAAGCCGGAATATGAAGTCCCGCCTGGCCCATAAGCGTTAAAAGTCCTACAGTTTTAAGTGAAACTGTTTTACCACCGGTGTTAGGACCTGTAACAATCAAAAGGTTAAAGTCTTTTCCAAGATGAATGTCTATAGGCACAACCTTTTTAGGATCCAAAAGAGGGTGGCGTCCCTTCTTAATATTAATCTGTCTTTGATCATTAAACTCAGGCATTGAAGCTTTCATTTCTTTTGCTAGAGAAGCCTTAGCGAAAATAAAGTCAAGCTTAGGTAATATTTTCATGTCTGTTTTTAATTCGTAAATATGTTCAGCACAAGCCATACTAAGATTTGCAAGAATAATCTGGATTTCATCAGCTTCCTTGCCTTCTAACTCGCGGAGTTTATTGTTAAGTTCAACAACAGCAGCAGGTTCAATAAACAAAGTAGAACCTGTTGAAGACTGGTCGTGAATAATACCGTTAACATTGCCACGGTATTCCTGCTTAACAGGTACACAATAACGTCCATCCCTCATTGTAATAAGGGCATCCTGAAGATAAGTGTGACCTGACTGGGAATTAATGAGAGATGACAACTGGCTGTGAACACGGTCGTTGGTAATCTTAATCTGTCTTCTTATATTTTTTAGATTAGCAGATGCATCGTCAGCTATTTCATCCTCTGAAATAATACATCTTTCAATGTCATTCTTCAAATTAGTTAAAGGTTCAATAGCCTCAAACATATCATCAAGACTATCTCTTTCAGCCTCATCATCACGGCGGGAGAAAGTTTTAACTCTTAAGGCAACTTTTAAAAGGGAGTCAATTCTAAGTAATTCTCCGGTGCCAAGAGTACTTCCAATCTCTAATCTTTTAATGGATTCGCCAATATTGTGAATACCTGAGAAAGAAAGGCTTCCTTTCTGCCAGATTCGTGATAAGGCATCACCTGTCTGTTTCTGATTTTCTTTTATTTTATGAATATCGGCAGATGGAACAAGTGCGTGGCAAAGCTTCTTGCCAGGCTCAGAACCTGCCTGATTTTCTAACATTTTTATTATTTTATAGTATTCAAGGGTTTTAAGAACTTTTTCGTTCATGATAAAGCCTCCAATTCTTGTATTTAGATACATAATCAATTATAATAAAGATTGACTGTCAGGTAAAGAAAATCTTAACATTTGGAGGAAAAAATGAGATATATAGAAACATTAAGAGAGGGCGAAAGAATTCAGGAAATATATTTGTGCAGACAGAGAACTACTGCAATGACTAAAACAGGAAAAGAATACGAGAATGTTATTCTTCAGGATAAAACAGGTTCCTTGGACGCCAAGATATGGGATCCGCACTCAATGGGGATAGATGAGTTTGATGCACTTGATTATGTTGAAGTAAATGGTGATGTAACAGTATTTAACGGTCAGACACAGCTTAGTATTAAGCGTGCAAGAAAGATTAGCGAAACAGATGTTGATCCGACTAATTATTTACCATGTACTAACAAAAACATTGACGAAATGATGATGGAATTAACAAAATTCATCGCCGGTGTTAATAACCCTTATTATAAACAGGTTTTAACAAAATTATTTATTGACAATACAGAATTTGCGGAAGCATTTAAGAAGCATTCAGCAGCCAAAAGCGTACATCACGGTTTTATTGGTGGCTTGCTTGAACATACATTATCTGTTGCAAAAATGTGTGACTTTTTTGCAAAGCAGTATCCTATTTTAAATAGAGATTTACTTATGACATCAGCTATTTGTCACGATATTGGAAAGGTTTATGAACTTTCAGACTTTCCAATGAATGATTACACAGATGCAGGCCAGTTACTTGGACACATTGTTATGGGTTCAGAAATGCTTGGAAAGATTATGGATTCAATTCCTGATTTTCCAACTAAGTTAAAGAATGAATTGAAGCATTGTATTCTTGCACATCACGGAGAGCTTGAATATGGTTCACCTAAAAAACCGGCTCTTATTGAGGCAATGGCACTTAATCTTGCAGACAATGCAGATGCAAAGATTGAGACAATGACAGAACTTTTAAACAGTAACAGTTCTGCTTCATCAGACCAGTGGTTAGGATACAACAGATTGCTTGAAACTAATGTTAGAAAGACAAGCGAATTAAAGTAATAAATAAATAGATAATAATACAAATACGCAATAATTAGCATAAATATGCGAAAAAATATACAGATAATTATTTAAAGGAATTTTCATGATTAAGAAAAATGATATTTTAGATTTAACAATTGAAGATTTAGGCGTAAACGGAGAGGGTATAGGCAAAGTTGATGGCTATACTCTTTTTGTTAAAGACGGAGTAATCGGCGACAAAGTTACAGTAAAGGTTATGAAGGCTAACAAGAATTTCGGGTTTGCCAGATTAATGGAAATAAAAGAGCCTTCTAAAGATAGGGTTTCGCCAAGATGCAGTGTGGCAAGACAGTGTGGCGGATGCCAAATTCAGTGCATTAATTACAAGGAGCAGCTTAGATTTAAGAAGAATAAAGTGTACAACAACCTTGTGCGAATTGGTGGTCAGAGCGACTTCGTAATGAATGATGTAATGGGAATGGATGAGCCTTTTAACTATAGAAATAAGTCTCAATTTCCAGTTGGAATGGATAAGGAAGGAAATATTATTTCAGGTTTTTATGCAGGAAGAACTCATTCTATTATAAATATAGACAGTTGCAACCTTGGCTTAAAAATTGATGGCCGTGATGTAAACAAAGAAGTCATGGATACCGTAAAGGCATTTATGACTAAATATAGAATTGCACCTTATAATGAAGTAACTCACAAGGGCTTGGTTCGACACGTACTTATTAGAATTGGTGCAAAAACAAAGCAGATAATGGTTTGCGTAATTATAAATGGCAAGAATCTTCCAAACAAAGAAAAACTGGTTGAAGAGTTATGTAAACTTGAAGGAATGTATAGCATTTCTCTTAACATTAATACTAAGAAAAGCAATGTGATTCTTGGGGACAAGGTGATTAACTTATATGGCCCCGGATATATTGAGGATTATATTGGAGATGTGAAATTTAGAATTTCTCCGTTGTCATTTTTCCAGGTCAATCCTGTTCAGACAGAGAAATTGTACAATAAAGCTTTAGAATATGCAGATTTAACAGGCAATGAAATGGTATGGGATTTGTATTGTGGAATCGGCAGCATATCACTATTTCTTGCAAAGAAGGCAAAGCAGGTTTTGGGTGTTGAAATAGTACCGGAAGCAATTGCTGATGCAAAAATAAATGCAAAAATTAATGGAATAAATAATGCGGAATTCTTTGTTGGAGCAGCAGAGGATGTAGTAACGGAATATTTTGAAAATCACAAAGATGACGAGGAATGTAAGCCGGATGTTATAGTGGTAGACCCACCGAGAAAGGGTTGTGATCATAAGCTTCTGGAAACAATAGTGGAAATGGATCCTGAAAGAGTGGTTTACGTAAGCTGTGACAGCGCAACGCTTGCAAGAGATGTGAAGTGGCTTAGTGAAAATGGTTATAAGTTAAAAGAGGTCACACCTTGTGATATGTTTGGTCAGACAACACATGTAGAGACTGTTGTTCTTTTGTCCCAACAAAAACAAAAGCCAGATGATTACATTAATGTCACGATTGAACTTGATGATATGGATATAACATCAGCAGAGACTAAGGCAACATATGATGAGATAAAGAAGTATGTGGCAGAGCATAATGACGGAATGAAGGTTTCTAATCTGTATATATCACAGATAAAGAAGAAATGCGGAATTGAAGTTGGAAAGAATTATAATTTACCTAAAAATGAAGACAGTAGGCAACCACAGTGTCCGGAAGATAAAGAGAGAGCAATTGTGGAGGCATTGGAGCATTTTAAGATGATTCAGCGGAAATAAAAAGTGTTTGATAAATCGGGATTTATAGGAGGTAAAGCAGCATGAAATGTCCATATTGTGGTGAAGAAATGATAAGAGGATACCTAATGAGCTCACGAGACATTACTTTTGCAGTTGATAATGTGACAAAAGTTTTTCGTATTAAACAATCGGACGATTTGGAATTGAGTAAAGGTTCAGGCGGAATCCCTCATTGTGAAGCTTATCGTTGCAGTAGTTGCAAAAAGATTTTGATTGATTATGCGAATAGATAAATTCAAGTTTATCTACGCGATGCATTCGCATTTCGCTTTGCTCCATGCTCATGTCGCGCTGTCGCGCTATGCATCAACACTTGAATGTGTCTGACTGTGAGCAAGCTCCCGTCAGCCAATTCATTGCATTTATGCACCGTTTGTAGAAACGCGCAAATTTAGAATTTATGAGGTGTGATAATGATAAGAAAAATAAAATCTGAAGAAATACCAATATGTGTGGAAGTTATTAAAAAAGTTTTTTGACAGTTGCAGATGAATATGGTTTTACGGAGGAAAATGCTCCTAGGTTTACAGCTTTTGCAACTACGCAAGATAGATTGTATTGGCATATGGATGGAGAGCATAGGCCAATGTATGTATTTGAAGAAGAAGGTGTTTTGTGTGGATATTATTCACTTTTGTTACAAGGAAAAGGAGAAAAGCGATGGACGAATGGTTAAAAACAAGAAACTTACCTTTACATTTTATATCTGTTGCAGGATTAGTATATAAAGGCGATGAAGTTTTATTGATTAAATCAAAACGTAGAGGATGGGAAATCCCTGGCGGAGTGGTAGAACAGGGAGAGGATATAATGAGTGGTTTAAAAAGAGAAATATTTGAGGAAAGTGGCATTGTTGCCGAGCCGGAAAAGTTTGTTGGTATATATCAGAGATTGAATACTAAAGATGGATATGGTCCTCTTGAAGGAATGATTTTACCACCTGTTGTGAATTTGACATTTATTTGTAAGTATGTAGATGGAAATGAAAATGTATCAGATGAAAGTATTGAAGTAGGATGGTTTACTCCAAACATTGCAAAAGAAAAAATTACTGTTCCTGATATAAAGAAAAGAGTTTGTGATATGTTGGAATTTGATGGTAAGCAACATTTTAGCACTTTTGAAAATATAGATAGTAAAATAAAATTTATTAGCGATATTCTTGTCAAATAATTATACATAACACGAAGAATACAAAATGAAACAAATAATTATAATAGGATGTCCGGGAAGTGGGAAAACTTTCTTTGCAAAACAGTTGTCAGAAATTTTGCAAATAGAGCTTTTTCATATGGATAATATATATTGGAAGAAAGATAAAACACATATTAGTAGGGAAGAATTGGTTTGCAGGGCAGATGAAATAATGAGTCAATCAGAATGGATTCTTGATGAAAATTTTTATTTTGTAAGAGCCGAAAGAAATGATGATTTCGGACAGGCAACAATTATAGAAACAGCAGGTGGAGGTGTTGAAGAAGGTGAAGAATTGCAGGATGCAATAAAAAGAGAACTTAAAGAAGAATTGGGTGTAAAAGTAGATGTAATCTGCAAAATCGGAGTTGTAAGCGATTATTATAATCTGATTCATAGACATAATATTAATAACTATTTTTTGTGCAAAGTTGAATCTTTTGGTGAAAAAGAACTGACAGAAGATGAAATAAATAATTTTCACTTATCAACATTGAAATTATCTTATGAAGAAGCTATTAGAGAGTATGAATATAGGTCAAATACAAGATTAGGGAAACTTATAGCCAATAGAGAATTGCCGGTGTTGCATCGTGCAAAAGAAATAATTGATATTTAGACAAGAATTACTAAATTAGAATTTTAATAGACAGTTATAGTAATAAGTATAACGAAAATATTTTATTTAATAAATAATAAGCTAGAAGAAGGATATTATATATAATGACAAATGAAATCGTATTATTTAATGATGGTAATGTTAACATAGAGGTTCAAATAAATCCGGAACAGGAAACGGTATGGCTTACTCAAAAACAGATAGAAACATTGTTTGGAGTTAGTCATGCAACAGTAAGTGAACATATATCTAATATTTTGAAGTCAGGTGAGCTGGATGATACTTCTGTCGGTTTTTCCGACAAAAGTACCGGAGGCAGAAAACCAAAAATATACAACCTTGATATGATATTGTCAGTAGGATATAGAGTTAATTCAAAAAAAGGTATTGCGTTTAGACGTTGGGCTAATGGTGTGTTGAAACAATACATAATGGAAGGATATGCAATAAACGAAAAAAGGATGTTTGCACTTCAAAAAACGGTTAATATTCAGACAAAAATGTTAGCATATTCCTTAGATTTGGAGGAAAAAGAAATATTAAAGGCAGTAAATCAATACACTGAAGCTTTGCTTCTCTTGGATCAATATGATCACCAGTCTTTACAAAAACCTGAGGGAAATGAACCGATTTATAGAATTACTTATGAAGAATGTCGAAGGATGGTTGATGAAATGGAAGATTCATTTAAATCAGATGTATTCGGCGTTGAGAAAGAGAAAGGTAAGGTTGAAGGAATATTAGCAGCTGTTTATCAAAATGTGTTTGGAGGAGATGTGTATCCGTCATTGGAAGAAAAAGCTGCAAATTTACTTTACTTTATAATAAAGGACCATCCTTATGCTGATGGGTGTAAGAGAATAGCTGCATCTCTTTTCCTCGAATTTTTAGCACGCAACAATGCTCTTTATAAAGATGGAGTAAAAATTATCAGTGATGGAGCATTGGTGGCAATTACACTTATGATTGCAGAATCCAGAGCAGAGGAGAAAGAGATAATGGTAAAGTTAGTTATGAATTTCTTGGCAATGTAGATAACTCGAAGCAGTTGCTGTTTTTAGATTAGATGTCTACAAAATATCATATAAAGCAAAACAATTGATAACCAAGTCTTGTTTTGATTAAGATGTAGATAAATTCGGAATTATCGAGGTAAGTTATGAAGACAGTTACAATATGTGCAAGCATGAAATTTGAGAAAGAAATGCAAAGAATAGCATTTCTGTTAGAAACGAAACATGATTTAAATGTTTTACAATGCGTATATAATACGGATAATTTGGAAATTTCGGAAAAGGAGAGAAGTTTTCTCAAAAATGCGCATTTTAGGAAAATTGAACTCTCGGATGCTATTTATGTTGTTGATATTCAAGGATATATTGGCAATCAGGTTTCAAAAGAAATAGAGTTTGCTAAAAGTAAGGGAAAAGAAATTATATTTCATTCAGAGTATAGCATAGAATGATATAAATTGGTGGAGGATATATGAATACTTTTAATAATGATTTTTGGAGAGCGTTGGATTCATTAGTAGATAATTCGGAAATTGTTATAGATAGACCAAAAGGAACTGCACATCCGAAATATCCCGATTTTATATATAAGGTTGATTATGGATATTTAAAAAATACTTCATCAATGGATGGGGCAGGTATTGATGTTTGGATTGGTTCTGGAGAAAAGAAGATAGATGCTATAATGTGTATTGTTGATTTAATGAAACGAGATTCGGAAATAAAGATATTGATAGGATGCACAGAAGAAGAAAAACAGATTGTGTATCAGACACATAACGAAACAGAATATATGAAAGGCATATTGATAAGACGATAACTTCCAGTTTGTATGTATGATAAATCTAAACAGTAATTTAGCAACATATCCTGAGTGGGGGCAGAAAGTGCCACCACATATAATAAACAAAGGGTTCAAGGGAAAAGTCCCTTGCTAGAACAGCATTTGGATGGAGACATCTCTAATGCGTATCTAGCAAAAGACATCACACCTCATTTGTTGCCATATTTAATTACATATAAGTACATTTAAATACTTAGAAAAATAATCATATATGATACAAAATAATGAAATTCGACCAAGATAGAATTCGACAAAAGATTTTTTTAGTACTAAAATATTTTTTAGAAGTTCAAATGGGTTGAAAGCTGATGAATTAATATAAAATTTAATAATAAAAGCCTTATTGTTAACAGTAGTTCAAAAGACTAACTGCTTACAGATAAGGTTTTTTTTATTGTCGAAAGGAAGGTGTGAGAGAGTGAATCAATATATAAAAAGGGAAACAAAAATAGAAAACTATGACCCATGTCCAAGATTTTTGTCAAAAATGAAAGTTTCGCCAATAGCAAAACTCGTATACACAACATTATTGGGTAGAACTTTTTTATCAAGGAAAAACGGACTAAAGGATGAAAATGGGAATGTATATGTAATTTATCCGGTAAGAGCATTAGCAAAATACATAGGTAGGACGGAACCTGTGATATATGATGCACTAAGTGAGTTGGAAGTGTTGGATTTGAATGGAGAAAAATAAGAACATAAATGTAATTAAGGATTTAAATGGAAAAGATATTGTTTTGATTAATGATATTAAATTTAAAGGCAAACGTTCTATTAATTGGGATGATGTCAACGGTAAGAAATATTTGTACGATGTTATAAAAACAAAAAAAGAAACGAGCAACCCGCTTAGCTACTGACAAGTCAGCACGTACGGTATAAAAACCCATTTCTTAATACAAAGGGTACTATTTATTAGTGAAAATGTCAAGGAGAAAAATTGTGAATAATAAAAAAACAAAGGTTTATATTTATACTCGTGTTTCTACAGTTATGCAGATAGATGGTTATTCATTGGAAGCTCAGAAAAATAAAATGAAAAATTATGCTGAATTTAATGATTTTAAGATTGCAGGAGAATATGAAGATGCAGGAAAGTCAGGGAAGTCCATTGAGGAAAGAATGGGAAAAATCCTTTATTTGATGCAGGGTATATTAGAAAAATAATTAAAAATCCAGTATATTGCGGTAAAATAGCTTATGGAAGAAGACGAACGTAAAAGGTACTTTGTAGCATTGGAAAGTAAGACTTGTAAATCCCGGGAAGGCTCTAAATCTGCCTGACAAATCTCCTTTTCCAAAACGCATTTGCGAATAAAATGGCTCATATACTAATCGATCATATACTAATCGTGTAAGAACAACTTTAAGCATAATACTTATATTATTATGCCATAGTTTGGAAAAATAAAAAATTATATTTCATCAACGTTTCATAAAAGGTGTGTAGAATGTTATT
>OLRK01000691.1_pt1 | contig 36099 bp, 37 predicted proteins | sample 1672911 | NCBI WGS metagenome assembly OLRK01 (sample SAMEA3136736, study PRJEB25190) | human gut metagenome | biome: human gut; feature: human-associated habitat; material: faeces | place: Austria | collected 2013 | reverse complement strand
TTTTTTGTCTTAGGAATAGTTCCTATATTTGCCAATGATAATTATACACTAACTTTTGTTTCCGACAGTCCTTTGTATACAGGAATTAACTTAAAAAATGAATTTTTTGAATTCCACCGTCCACATGCCCCACGTCTCCTTATGCGGCGGTATTTATTCTGGCAGCTCTTACACCGGAGGTTTTTGGCATTCAGGATTTATCTGAGAGTCGGATCGTTTCTGCCTTGTATGGGGGGACTTAAAGAGGGCAGCCAATATTTTTGATAAGAAAATATGTCTCTGGTGTGTTTACCCTATCTGGTACATTTTTGCATTCTGATTCCGGGGCAGTCTGGACTATTGGGTATAAAGCGGACATTTTTTCTCCAATGCCCATATAATGATGAATATTTTGGGCATAGGGAATGAAAATGGGAATATGTGTCCAATCCACCAGGAAAATAGATGGATTTCCGAGAAATTTTGGGTATACTGAGAAAAAAGGCGCCTCTATGTCCAAAGCCGTCGTAAGCGGACCGGGGAGAAAGAGATCCCAGCCAGAGGAAAGGAACTAGGAAGAAAGCCCCCCGGCAGATGAGAAAATACCGGATGGAAGGAACGTGGATGGAAGATAACAAAAAAGGACTTCTGGAATCAATTTCCAGAAATCCTTTTTAAAACAGAAAATCGGGGTAACAGGATTTGAACCTGCGACCTCTCGGCCCCCAGCCGAGCGCGCTACCAAACTACGCCATACCCCGGAACAAAAGCTATTATAACAGAAATCCTGGAAATTGCAACAGGTAATTTGAAAAAAAATAAAAAATTTTAAAAAACCGTTCAAAAAGTAAAATTTCAGACCAGGAAAGGCGTGGAAAAGGCCGCGGGAGGGGGAACGAAAGGGCTGAGGGAAATAAAGCAGAAGGTAAATCCGGTCCCATTATCGGTCTGGATGCACTCGATCGTACAGGGGAAGACCTTCACCAGATGATCTATAAACTGAGCGGAGGAATAGGTGCTGTGCTCCTCAAATGCCTCCACGAAACGCCAGCGGGAATACTCGTCGATGGCCGTGTATTGGAAAAACTGCTTTCCGATCACCTGGGGGTGCAAACAGGCAGACAGAACAAAATTTCACATCAACCTGGATCCGCTGTCCAGGATGATCCATCTTTTCATAGGGCTTAGGGATGTACTTTGGGTCAGGAGGATGTACAGCCATGATCCCCTGTTTCCTGAGGAAATGGTAAAGACCGGAAATGGAGCGGGAGTAACCGCGCTGGCGGAGTTTGACCCAGAAAGCGACCAGACCGGCATGGGGATTTCTGCGGCGCATATTGTGGATCAGGCAGATCTCATCATCCGAATGCTGGTTTGGGTGGTGATGGGGTCTGCGGGAGCGGTTCCGCAGGGAGCCCCAGGAAGCGCCATAGCGGCGTTTCCAGCGGTAGATATACTGCCGGTCGGTTTTGTATTTGACAGCAGCTTTTGTGACACCAAATTTTTCGGCGTATTGAATCAGGGACAGACAGTACTTCATATCTTGTGTTATACTAGCCATAGCAGAAAACTCCTTTATGTGATTTTTGTTGTGGTGACTAAAATATAACACAAAGGCAGCATCTCTGCTTTTTTAATATTCAGTTGTAACACATGTTGTTGAATTCTACACAAGAAGACATGCGGAAAGTTCCGCCTGATTTTTACATGCACGGATAGTGCTGTTATATATAAAATGAGGCTGAGGGATTGTCAAGTTTTTTGTGTAAGTTTTAAGAAAAAATTTTAGGGGGGAGAACCTCCCCGTTTACATCACCCATCAGTTTAACAAGCTACCTCGATAAAGTTCCGCTAGTAAATTATACTACTGCATAGAAATGATTCCATTATGATCTAAAAGCTACTATTTTCATATTTTCTGATTCGTTCTTGAATTTTTTCATCCATATCCAACTGATTTCGAACAAGAGCCCAGTTGTTCAAGGGGCGTCCATTCCATTTCCTGTACAATTCTGTAATTCTTAGGTACAACAGCTTAAACAAGGCATTTTCATTTGGGAAAGCCCCTTTTTTGGTTACTTTACGGAAACTGGAATTCACACTTTCCACTGCGTTTGTCGTATACAGGATTTTCCTTACTGCACTTCCATACTGAAAAAGCTGGGTTACATGCTGCCAGTTCCGTACCCATACATCTACAGCTCCCGGATATTGGCTCCATGTCTGCTTAAAACGCTCGAATTCAGATTCTGCCGCCTTCACACTGACAGCCCCATAAACCTTTTTCAGATGGGCTTTGAACCGCTTATAATCTTTATTTGGCACATACCTGATTGAGCTGCGGATAAGATGGACAATGCATCTCTGGACAGTTACGTTGGGAAAGATTGCCTTCGCCCCTTCCTCCAGACCGCTTACTCCATCCATGGAGAGGAACAGGACATCCTCTACACCTCGGTTTTTGATCTCGTCGAAGATCTGCATCCATTGGTGTTTGCTTTCCGATTCGCTCAGCCACAAGCCTAAGATATCTTTCTGACCGTCTACATCATATCCCAGAATTACATAGACCGCATAATTCTTGGTTTCATAATCCTTGCGGATTGTAACATACAGACAGTCTACAAACAAAAAGGTATAAAATCTTTTTAATGGGCGGTTCTGCCATTCCTCCAGCTGTTCCAGAACGCTGTCTGTGATCTCAGAGATGGTTTCGTTGGAAATTTCAAATCCATAAATATCTTCAATCGTATCTGCGATATCACGCTGACTCATCCCTTTGGCATATATGGACAGTACCTTATCCTGAATATCCGAAACATCCCGTTTTCTTTTTGGTACAACCACCGGTTCAAATGTTCCCTCACGATCCCTTGGCACTTCAATGGGAACGTCACCAACCGTTGTTTTTAAAGTTTTTTGGAATAACCATTTCTTCGATTTACAGTTTCTTTTTCGCCGCGCCCGTTATTGGGATATCCCAGATGGCTGTTCATTTCGCCCTGCAGCATTGCTTCAAACATAGGACCGAAAATATCTTTCAGTGCCTCCTGCATATCCTCTACGCTTTTGGGGTGGTACTGGTCGAGGATCGCCTGGGCCAGCTGTCTGTTTGGAGTTACTTCTTTTTTTCTTCTTGCCATAGTGAGTGTGTCCATCCTTTTCTAATCCTTTCCTGTTATCTTAACACACTCTGTAAAGCAAACAAAGTGCGTAAGTTTTGAAATTGGTTTTCTCAACTTACACACTTTATTTTACACTCTCAATTAACTGGTGTTCTCACTTATACTCCGGCAACAACCAGTGTTGCCGATTACACCAGCAATCAGCATACAGCAATCTATCACAGAGCAGTTGAATAAAAAAATGCAATCAAAATGCAATTCTAAAAGGAAAGAGCCTCAAAACCCTTGAAAATAAAGGCTTTGAAGCTCTGCTCCAACTATTCAAACTCAATCGTCGCCGGCGGCTTCCCCGTGCAGTCATACAGCACACGGTTCACATGCTGGACCTCGTTTACGATCCGGTTGGAGACCCTGCCGATCACCTCCCAGGGCAGCTCCGCTGCCTCGGCGGTCATAAAGTCGATGGTGTTCACAGCCCGCAGCGCGATAGCGTAATCATACGTTCTCTCATCGCCCATGACGCCCACGGAGCGCATGTTGGTCAGTGCGGCAAAGTACTGGCCGATGCTCCGGTCCAGACCGGCCCTGGCGATCTCTTCCCGGTAAATGGCGTCGGCCTCCTGGACCATCTTCACCTTCTCCGGCGTTACCTCTCCGATGATACGGATCCCAAGTCCCGGGCCCGGGAACGGCTGACGGTACACCAGCTTTTCCGGGATCCCCAGCTCCAGACCGGCCTTTCTCACCTCGTCCTTGAACAGATCGCGGAGGGGCTCGATGATCTCCTTGAAATCCACGTAATCCGGCAGTCCTCCCACGTTGTGGTGGGACTTGATCACAGCGGATTCACCGCCCAGGCCGCTTTCCACCACATCCGGATAAATGGTTCCCTGCACCAGGAAATCCACAGCTCCGATCTTCTTCGCCTCTTCCTCAAACACGCGGATAAACTCCTCGCCGATGATCTTTCTCTTCTTCTCCGGCTCTTCCACACCGGCCAGCTTATCGTAGAAGCGCTGCTGGGCATTTACACGGATGAAGTTCAGATCATAGGGGCCGTTGGGGCCGAATACCTCTTCCACCTCGTCGCCCTCATTTTTCCGCAGCAGGCCATGGTCAACGAACACACAGGTCAGCTGATCGCCCACGGCCTTGGCCAGCATAACGGCTGCCACAGAGGAATCTACACCGCCGGATAATGCGCAGAGCACCTTTCCGTTTCCGACCTTCTCGCGGATCGCCCGGATGCTGTTCTCCACAAACGCGTCCATCTTCCAGGTTCCGGAGCAGCCGCAGACCTCATAAAGGAAATTGTGCAGCATCTTCGTGCCTTCCTGGGTATGAAGGACCTCCGGATGGTACTGGATCGCATACAGCTTCTTCTCCGCACACTCGGCAGCCGCCACCGGACAATCGGCCGTATGGGCCACGATCCGGAAGCCGGGAGCCGCCTTTTCAATATAATCGTTATGGCTCATCCAGCAGATGGTCTTTTCGGACACATCTCCATACAGCTTGCTGGTCTTGTCCACCGTCACTTCGATCTTTCCATACTCACGGACCGGAGCCTTGCATACATGGCCGCCCAGCACATGCATCATCAGCTGTGCTCCGTAGCACAGGCCCAGCACCGGGATCCCCAGCTCAAATAATTCTTTGCTGCAGGATGCGGCTCCTTCCTCATAGCAGCTGTCGGGGCCTCCCGTGAGGATGATCCCCATGGGATTCATGGCCTTGATCTGTTCCAGATCTGTTTTATAAGAATAAATTTCACAGTATACGCTGCACTCGCGGACACGGCGGGCCACAAGCTGGTTATACTGGCCGCCGAAATCAATAACAATAATTTTTTCCTGATTCATCGAGAGCCTCCTGTCAACCTTTGTTGAAAAGCTGTACCTGCCGAAAAGCATGCTTTCAGCAGGTACAAAAATTTTGTAATCATTATAATTGAAAGGTTTTGTCTTTGCAAGAAAAAAACTGTAAGTCCGGAAAAAACAGCAGAAACACCAGTGATCCGTTTAAAAATCCCTGATTATCCGGCAGATTTTCCGTTTGGGAATATATCTGTTTCCAGTCTTTCCAAGCTGTCCTGGTGCGCCCTTTAACAGCTATGCCTCGTAGGTTCCCTTCTTTAATAATACGCCGTCCTGCATCATCAGGCTGCCGCGGGCAATGACCGTATTCATGGAGAGATCGCCGTTGAGCACCAGCACGTCTGCGTCGCTTCCCTCATGGACGGCTCCCTTTTTGGGATATACCTCCAGAGCTTTCGCCACATTTCTGGTTCCCAGGGACAGAGCCTCCTCCAGGGACATATTTTCATTCTGGACCTGATATACCACCTGACGGTACATGGTATCCACGCTGGAAACACCCATTTCCGTAAGATTTCCGGCTGCGTCATAGTTGGACCAGCTTCCCTGTCCGTCGGAGCTGATGGTCACCTTGTCCATGGGAACCCCGGCCTCCTTTGCCGCCCGCAGGGACGCCGCCAGCTCTTTGATCTTTTCCTCAAACTGTCCGCAGGTGAAGTCGATGGTTCCGCCCATCTTTGCCAGCTTGAATGCGTCCTCCTGGAGCTTCTTTGCCCTTCCCACATGGGTGGGCTGGAACGTCTTTACAGGGATCGAGGTGCGCTCCAGGGCTTCAAAGACCGGACTTAAGGCCCTGTCGTCGCCGCCCATATGGAGGCATACAAAACCGGCTTTTCCGCTTAACATACCGGCTGTCCGCACATCGCTTCCCAGGCGGATCAGCTCGTCCACGGTGATGTTCGGGGCACGGTGGTCCGAGACTGCCAGCTTAAGGCCGATGATCTCGTCCACGAACATGATATCCCTGCTGATGCTTCCTGTGATGGTCGGACCCGGATGTCCGTATGCGCCGCAGCAGCAGTAGGCAGAAATTCCCTCTTCCTTGAGCGCCTTGGCCTTGGCTACCAGATTTTCTGTGCTCCGGCTGATGCCGTCGGTTCCCAGAAGTCCCACCACTGTGGTCACGCCGCCCCTGATCAGATCAGAAAGCTGCACCTGGGGAGCCTGTGTGTGGAAGCTTCCCTCACCGCCGCCGCCTGTAATATGGACATGGCGGTCAATGAATCCAGGCGCCACGATCCGTCCTGTTCCGTCGATCACCTGGCAGCCCTCATATTCCGGAAGATCCTCTCCGATCCGCTCGATCTTTTCACCGGCGATGAGCACGTCCTTTTTTCCAAGATATTCCGGTGCATACACCTCTGCCCCTTTGATTAATAGCATATCTGCTCCTCCTTGTTTTTATACCCCTCCGGGCGATTTAAGCGCATGGTCTCATAAAAACACAGAGACCGATATGCGCCATGATACGATGGATCTCTTTCTCCATTGTATCATACTTCCTCCCGCTTTTCCAAATATTTCTTCACGTACCTTCCCGTATAGGAAACCGGACTTTCTGCCACCTGCTCCGGCGTTCCCTTTGCGATCACCGTACCGCCCCGGTCGCCGCCCTCGGGTCCCATATCGATGATATAGTCGGCGGTCTTGATCACATCCAGGTTGTGCTCGATGACCACCACCGTGTTTCCGCCCTCAGACAGACGGCGCAGGATCTCCACCAGCTTGTGGACATCCGCAAAATGAAGTCCCGTGGTGGGCTCGTCCAGGACATAAATGGTCTTTCCCGTTCCTCTTCTGGAAAGCTCCGTGGCCAGCTTGATCCTCTGGGCCTCGCCGCCGGAAAGCTCTGTGGACGGCTGCCCCAGTCTGATATAGGAAAGCCCCACATCGTTTAAGGTGGCGATCTTTCTGAAAATGGACGGCACGTTTTCAAAGAACTTCAGCGCCTCCTCCACGGTCATGTTCAGCACATCATAGATGCTCTTTCCCTTATATTTTACCTCCAGCGTCTCCCGGTTGTACCGCTTTCCGCCGCAGACCTCGCATGGAACGTAAACGTCCGGCAGGAAATGCATTTCGATCTTTATGATCCCGTCGCCGCTGCAGGCCTCACACCGGCCGCCTTTTACGTTAAAGCTGAACCGGCCCTTGCTGTATCCCTTGGCCTTGGCGTCTGGCGTCGCTGCAAACAGGTCCCGGATCAGATCGAACACGCCCGTATACGTTGCCGGGTTGGACCTGGGCGTCCGGCCGATGGGCGACTGGTCGATGGCGATGATCTTATCCAGCTGGTCCACGCCATCGATTCCGTCATGGGCTCCGGCAATGGTCCTGGCCCGGTTCAGCTTCTTTGCCAGGGACTTATACAATATCTCATTGACCAGAGAGCTCTTTCCCGAGCCGGACACGCCTGTCACACAGGTCATCACCCCCAGGGGGATATCCACATCCACATTTTTCAGGTTATTCTCCCTGGCACCCCGCACCTTCAGCCAGCCTGTGGGCTGCCGCCGCTCTGACGGCACCGGAATGGACCTCCGGCCGCTTAAGTATGCGCCTGTGATGGAATCCTCACACTTCATGATCTCCTCAGCCGTCCCGACGGCCACCACTTTTCCACCATGCTCTCCCGCTCCGGGACCAATATCCACAATACAGTCCGCAGCCATCATAGTATCCTCATCATGTTCCACCACGATCACGCTGTTTCCCAGGTCCCGCAGATGGGTCAGGGTCTTTAAGAGCTTGTCATTGTCCCTCTGGTGGAGGCCGATGCTGGGCTCGTCCAGGATATAGGCCACACCCACCAGACCAGAGCCGATCTGGGTAGCCAGACGGATCCTCTGGGCCTCGCCGCCGGAAAGGGTCCCCGTGGCCCGGGACAGGGAAAGGTAATCCAGTCCCACGTCGATGAGGAACATGATCCTGGCCCGGATCTCCTTCAGGATCTGTTCTCCGATCATCTTCTGCATCTCCGAAAGCTCCAGGCCGTCGATGAACTCCTTAAACTTCACGATGGACATATCTGTGGCGTCGAAGATATTTTTTCCGCCCACGGTCACCGCCAGGGATTCCTTTTTAAGCCGCTTTCCATGGCAGGCAGTACAGGGGGTGATCCGCATGAAGGTCTCGTATTCCGCCTTGCTGGCCTGGGAAAAGGTCTCCCGGTATCTGCGGTTCACATTTTCAATAAGTCCCTCAAAGGCCACGTCGTAAACACCGGTGCCGCGCTGCCCCGTATAATGGACCGCCACCTTTTTCCCCTGGGTCCCGTAGATCAGGATATCGTGGATCTCTTTGGGATAATCCTCAAAGGGAGTATCCAGGTCAAAATGGTACTCTTTGGCCAGAGCGTCCAGGATCGCCCTGGAAAAGCTTCCCTCCTTGGCGCAGGACTGCCAGCCCAGGACCGCAATGGCCCCCTCCTTGATGCTTAAGGACTTATCCGGGATCATCAGATCCTCGTCAAATTCCATTTTGTATCCCAGTCCAAAGCACTCCGGACAGGCCCCGAAGGGATTATTGAAGGAAAAGCTCCTGGGCTCCACCTCCTCGATGCTGATCCCGCAGTCGGGGCAGGAAAAGCTCTGGCTGAAATTCACCGGCTCTCCGTCAAAAACATCCAGGATCATCAGGCCTCCAGACAGCTTCATCACTGTTTCGATGGAATCGGCCAGACGTTTTTCGATCCCCTCCTTCACCACCAGACGGTCTACCACGATCTCGATGTTATGCTTGATGTTCTTCTCCAGCTGGATCTCCTCCGTCAGCTCATGAAGGTTGCCATCAATGCGGACACGGACATAGCCGCTTTTCTTCGCCTGCTCCAGGACCTTTTCGTGCCGTCCCTTCCTTCCCCGCACCATGGGAGCCAGAAGCTGGATCCGTGTGCGCTCCGGCAGTTCCATGATCTGGTCCACCATCTGGTCCACGGTCTGCTTTTTGATCTCCCGTCCGCATTTGGGACAGTGGGGGATACCGATTCTGGCATATAAAAGACGCATATAATCGTAGATCTCCGTCACTGTTCCCACTGTGGAACGCGGGTTTCTGTTGGTGGATTTCTGGTCGATGGAGATCGCCGGGGAAAGTCCCTCGATGCTCTCCACATCGGGCTTCTCCATCTGCCCCAGGAACTGGCGGGCATAGGACGAAAGGGATTCCATATACCGTCTCTGCCCCTCGGCGTAGATCGTATCAAAGGCCAGGGAGGATTTTCCCGAGCCGGAAAGGCCGGTTAAGACCACCAGCTCATTCCGCGGGATATCCACGGAAATATTCTTCAGGTTGTGCTCGTTGGCACCGCGGATCTTAATATATTGCTTTGGCATTACCATTCTCCTATAAATCCGGGCATCTGGGATTTTGCAGGAAGGCAGAAGCCAGATGCGCCATGGTATAATGTCTGTTTTACAGACATTATACCGCACCCTTCGGCTGCGATACCCCTCCGGGAGATTTGAGCGCCTGGATTTTCGCGGTGAACGCGAAAACCAGATGCGCCATGGTATAATGTCTGTTTTACAGACATTATACCATAAATTTCATCACTGCGCCACCCCGCAAAAAGCCCGTATTTCCTGAAAAGTTTAGTTTTCAAGTCCTTATATATCCTCTCAAATCTTAGGCATTTAGTAACAAATTAGAAACACGCCCTTACTGCCTTTTCAAGTATTCGCTGGACACAAATCCGGTCTTTGTCTGGTAGGCCACCAGATACCAGTTTACGCCACCAGCGGCAGTGTAAAAGCCGTAACAGGTAACCTTGTCCCCCTTGGGGATGGTCAGCTGGATGGGCTTACTTGTCCCGGCTCCCGTCCTCAAGTTCAGGTTTGCGGTTGTCTCATATGTTCCGGCAAAGGCGTCATTCTTTGACCGTGCATAGTCAACTTTTACGCTGACCGGGCTGTCCGGTTCGGATGCTCCGCTGGATTCTTCCACATTTTTTGTGACATAGGCAGAATGAACGAACCCATACTTGCCATTATGTTTGATGTAATACCACAGGGAACCGTCCTTTGCCTGAACTGTGTCACACACGCCTATTTCTGCGCCATTATCAAGCGGGCTGAAAGAACATTCATCATATTCTGTACCCGCCCAAGTCCTGACGTTCAGTGAACTTGCGGTCACTCTGCCAGTCCATTTCACAGAACGATTCAGGCCGCCGGATGAAGTGCTGCCGCTGTCTGCGGGTTTTTCATCCGTGACGCCGGATGTTTCCCCCGTGACCTTGGCTGCATAGTTCGGCAGACAATAGCCCCTGATGTAGCTGCCATTGACGGCCAGCGTGCGGTATCCGACCGCATTGGACTTGTTGCCCTCAATCACCTTGATAGTGTTACCTGATACGGATTCCACCAGTCCCACGTGTTCAGGATAACCGCCGCAGTCCCCATTGCCGGAATCGTCCCAGTCATACATGATGATGTCAGCGGGGGACGGCACATAATCGTCACGTTCCTGCCAGCGTCCAGCGTTCTGATACAGCTGAATCATGGCCCCACATCCGCACTCTGTGAACATGATGTCCGTATAGCCGCACAGGATGCTTACAGCAGACACAAACGTGGCGCACCATGCGTCAGTGTACTTTACCGCATAGCCACGTGCCAAAGGCTTATGGCCGTTGTAGATGTCGATGATTTTCTTATGTGAACCATCAGATTCCTTACAGCCAAGGTACTGTTTCGCAGTGTTCAAAACTTTCTGTCTGACTTCCAACTCTGTCATTTAATCTTTCCCCTTTCAGTCAAACTATTTCTTTTTGGGTTCCGTGTAGGTCAGGGCCTGTGCGCTGTCGGTAGTTCCTGCGGTTGTCGGGTCATTTACTACTCCCAAAATGACCAGCACAGAAAACACAGCGTTGACAATAGCTGCAAGCTGTTCATTCAGAACACCAAAATCCCACTGATAGCCAAACGGGGCAGCCACTACCTGAACAAGCAACAGTACGGCCGGAATCAGCGTCAGCCAAAAGGTTTTATTTTTGATTCTTACTAACCAGTTAATGTTTTTCATGATTCTGTTCCCCTTTCTTTTTCAAGTGTAGTTCGTCAATTTCTTCTTTCATCTTGGTCACCATCCCGTTCCCACCTAACGCATGATAAGCGTCATACATTTCATCAAAATTCTGGTAGGCATAAGACGGGATTTCTCCCAAGGTCATATACTTATCGTGGTACTCGATAAGCTGGACACGCAACAGCAGCATGGTTCCTTTACTGTTGGCATCCCTGTCTTTTTTCTGGTTTTTCAACAGCCACACAATATACCCCATCAGTGCGGTCAGTATAATGGGCAGTGCTATCGTGTAAGTCTGCATCAGAAAATGTTCCACTGGTTGCCCCTTTCTGGTACAAAAATAACCGCATCAGACCTCATATAATGGTCATATAGCGGTTATAATTGCACCTTTGATAAATTAATTGTGTGTTACTCTGCTAAATCCTCACAATCAAGGTCAATCAGAACGGTCTTTACCTGTTCCTTGATTCTTGCCGGGACATCTGCAAAGTCCTTTTTCCCTTTGATGATAAGGGTTGCATAAACTACTGCCATTTGTTTCACATCCTTTCTGAATAAGATTTGATATATGATGAACTGAAACATCAGTTATCACCACCATCACCAAGTAATGCCTGAACTTCTGTTTTGATTTTGTCAGGTACATCATCAATGGTCTTTAGACCTTTTTTAATCAGTTCAGCGTAGATTTTTGCCATAGCCTTTCACCTCTTTCTTTTACGGAATCATTTCATAAACTTCACACAATGCAAGCTGCATGTCTGTCATCTGTGCTGACAGGGACTCATTTTCTTCTGCCTTCGCTTTGATGAATTCGTCCTTGGTGTACTGAATAAGGTCATATTCCCAGCCGTCAAAACCCGGCTGTTCCTCTGACCCCGGTTCAGTTACCTTTGAAATGTTGCTTGATACCCAAACAGAATAGTCATCCATGACCAACTGTTCAGGCCGCTTCACACTCCTGACTTTCCCGTGATTTGTCATCCTTCTTTCCACCTTTCTTTGATTTTTTGCCCTTGATATTTTTGATATAATAATCATCAGCGTATGGCTGAATAGGCACAATGTATGTTTTATATAATTGGCTGCTATCACACCATTTCAACCAGCCTTTGTATGACTGGATTGAACACCACTCTGAATAGTTCATCTGTTTCCCGCTCTCAACCTTTGCCCGGATAGCGGTCATTTTCCGCTCAAATTCCAGACAGGTTGATTTTCTAAGCAGCGTGTAGTCCTTGAATACCCGATAACCCACAAAATCCACGCCACGGATAAAACTTGGAAAGATTTGATAGTTGCCTTTTATCCTTAATTTCAACTTCGTTCTGAAATACTCGTCTATCTCCTGTAATAGCACATGAAGTTCTTCTTTGGTTTGTGCAAAAATACATATATCGTCCATATAACGGTAATAATGCTTGACCCGCTTGACTTCTTTCATCCAATGGTCAAACGGCGTCAGATAAAAGTTCCCGTCATACTGTGAAAAGTAATTCCCGATAGGGATACCAACACCTTCAATGAATTCCTGTCCGCTGAATTCAACAATTTTGATTTCATTCCCGCAAGACCTGTAGAATTCAATATTTTCTTCGGTTGCCGGACACGTGCTGATGCTGTCAATGATTTCATCTATCAATTCCAACAAGTCAGGGTCTTTGTATTTCTTCCTAAATGCCTGCTTCAAAAGCTCATGGTCAATAGACGGATAGAACTTTTTGCAGTCAATTTTCAGGCAGTACGGCATTTCATCCGGCACGGTATCAACAGCCCTTCGCAGTTTCTTCAATGCCGCATGAATCCCTTTGTTCGGTATTGCTGAATAAGTGTCATCTGTGAAGTATGCCAACAGCTGCGGTTCAATCACCTGTATGACCGCCCACTGACAGATTCTGTCCGGGAAGAACGGCAGCTTATAAATTTCACGTTCCTTCTTTTGGTCTTTCTTTGTAAAAATCGTGTACGTTGAAGTGTGATATTTATGATTCTTCAACATCCACTGCAACGCCGCCAGATAGTAATATGGCCGTTTATTGATTTGCTGAACTTCCTTGTACCACCCCTTTCCCTTCTTTGCGTTGCGGAAAGCCAATTCAAGGTTTTCCATGGAACAAATCTTTTCCCATAAATAGCCATATCGTTTCACGTCTCTTTTTCCACCTTGTATGCACAATGAGCCGAATCTTCAACCCGCCTGCGCGGCCTACCAATACAGCCCAAGGTATTTTGATGTTTTGGCAAGTGCCACGGCAAAGTGCTTCATCACTGGTTTTCATAAGAACACCCCGCCATTTCTGACGGGGTGAACCTTTGTGCATTTACTAAGCGACTGCTGGAAATATTACGATTACGATTCGAGGGTGTATTGTTCGAATTACGATAGAAAGGCCTGGTATTAGAACCATTATTCCAATTCGCACTGGATAAAACAATTTCTTGTTTTTTCCCGCTGACTGGTGGCCTTTACTGGTCATTCTCTTTTCCCAAGCAGAAAAGCACTTACCTTATGTTTTTTTATTTATGCTGCCTTATTCTTCGCCTTACGATACACCAAGCGACCGCCGGAAACAGCACGACTACGATACGCGGGCGCATAGCTCGAAGCACGACAGAAAGGCCCGGCATCAGAACCATGATACCAAGCCGCACCGGATAAAACAATATGCCATCCATTGGTTGACACATACGAATAGGTGTAGTCACCAACAGGAAGGGAACTGTTCCCAAGCACTTCCGATGCAATAAACAGGAAGTCAAATTCTTCCGTGTAACCAAAGGCTGAAATATATCCTTCTGTAAACGCCATGGGGAAATCCACCAGCTTATAGGAACCGTCATCCTTGGAATCTGCAAAGGCGTTGTCTGCGATGTAGAAAGCGTGTGTCCACTGCGCCACAACATTGATTCCATCTTCATGTTTCCAGATGTTGCCCCAAAGGTTTTCTTCTCCACGGTAGGACACCATGACTATAGTGATACCGTCACCAAGTTCAACAGTAACAGCGCCAGACTTATTGCCAAGGTTAGACGTGGCCCCGGTCAATTCGGACATATTTATCTTACCGTCATCTGTCCGGTTTGTGTGGCCCGCACCAATGGCCGCCTGCATATTGAAACTTGCGTATTCAATCAGCATCAGCATTTCCGTTGCTGAATGTGAAATCGTGTAGTCCTGACACCAGCCGCTGCCACGGTTTGCTGCAAGGGTTCTTGCGTTGGCTCTGGTCAAGTTCTGTGTCACGCCAGAACAGGGCTTTGCCCCTGCGATGCTGGACAGCTTATCCCCTGTGCTTGCCGTAAAGTCTCCAACCTGTTCATCCGTCATCAGGTAAGCCCCGGCAGAAACGTCATAGATGCAAGGTTCAAATGCCGCCCTATAGATGACTTCCTGTTCCTCACCATTCACGATGAAAGCCGGATGCAGCTTGAATCCTGCTTTGGGCTTCGGGGAAACATAGTATCTTGCCTTTCTCATATGCACCCCGTTTGCGGGGGCCTCTGCATAAGACTTCACGGTTCCGGTCACACCTGTGGAACCAAAGGAAACAGACAGCTTTTCCCGTGGGCCGGGAATCCTTGACACAAACCGGATTGTGGTTCCGTTCGGTCTGGTCTGGAAGTCCGTGAAGCTGACATCATCAATTAAGCCCGCAATAACGCTTGCAGAATTGCCATTTGCCACGCTGACGGTCTTGACTTCCTCACCAATGGTCAGTGTGATGGTTCCGGCTGCCGTTGCCGCTCCAGTGATGACGATTTCTTCCATCTGCGGGTACTTAATGGGTTCCGTATCGAGGGGAACAACCTTATACCAGAATTTAGGCTGCTTGACCATGACCTGAACAGGCGTGCCGCTTGGATAACTCACGCCATCCTTCACAACCGTGGTTGTCAGTTTTCCGGTTTCCGTATATCCGGCTTCCCCGTATGCGGATAACTCCACGCCGCCGTCTGTCAGGTTTACACGCTTTCTGCCACCAAAACATTCTACATCATCGAACATTTCCCCCGGCGTCATGTTCACGGCTCCGGCCAGACGGGTGAACTTGTTGTTTTTGAAGTCCACTTCCACGCCATAGATGTCATCATCCGTATAACCAATGTAGGCTTTCAGGTCTGCAATCTCATTTTCCAGCGCCTGAACGTCTCCGATAGTGGCAAAGGCTCCGGGGTCAACCTCTAAGGATACGCTGTCAGCGTTTCCAACCGTGGTGACTAAGCGGAAGTATGCGCCGGATGTCGTGACCCCGTTATATGCGGGCATATAACAGTTTCCTGACGTTTCCGCACAGGCGGCGTACAGAATTTCACCTTCATCCGGGTCAAGGGCATATAAGCCCAAGGTACGCATATAATACCCCTCTGTCAAATCTGCATTTGTGAACGCCGCTTCAATCTGAATAGCAACTTCATTTGTCCTTGTGACCTTTGACACAAGGGATGTCTGCTTGACATCTGACAGGGATGACAGGGCCTGCAATTCATCTTCTTCATGTTCGGCGCTGGATACTGCCACCTTGGTGAACTCAATGTCACCTTCCCCGGCAATCATCTTTGCCATCAATGCCTGACCATCGTTTGTGATAATCAGCTTTGAATACTCTGCCATTTTTTCAGTCCTTTCTTTTAATCAGATTTTATTTCAAAAAAATCCACCGTGACCAAGCCGGACGCTGCTTTTGCGTCTCCGGCTGCCGTGATGGATTCCTTGAAATCATTTGAAATTGTGTGTTGTGCGACAGTAAGGATACCGCCGCCCGTGTTCAGTGTGCCTTGAACTTCAAGCGTTTCCCGGAAATCATTTGAAAGGGTGTAGATGGATACGACGCACACGCCGCCACTAAAAAGCAGGAATCCGTCTGCATCCCAAAGAATGTTGTTGGTGGATTCCACAACGATATTTTCCGGCAGCATTTCCCTTAGAATGGATTCCAGTTCTTCCACCTGACCAAACTTTTCAAGGGCGGTCTGTATGGTCAGGGTATAGCCCACATTAAAATTGTGGGTCAGGGTGAAGTCCGTATCACCGCACAGGACTTCCAGCTTGGAAAGCAGCGTTTTCATGGTGTACGGGATTTTATTGAACCACTTGCTTCTTACCCGTGACCGTCTGCTTTCAAGGGTATCTTCTGCTGATGGATAGATGCCAAGCATTTTTTCATAGCGTGACAGCCCATATTCATCAGCGGTTTCAATGAACCTGTTCCTTAGAACACGGTCAACCGCCGACCACATCAAATAGAATTCAGGGTTTTCCGCATCCAGCGCCGCCACAGGTTCCTTATAGGCTTTCATAAACGGTGGCAGATAGGAAACAAGGTCAACTTGACGAATCATCCAGACACACCCCCAAACGTGGGAACCTGATATTCCCCAAGGGACAGGTTTTCAGCGGAACCGTTGATTTTCGTGTTGGTGATGTCAATGACCCCCTTCACTCCAAGGATACGGGTTTCCAGCTGGCTGACCCTCACAATGAGATAAGAGCTTTCAGCCCATTCCTGCCGCAGTTCCAAAAGGTAGGCTTCAATGACTTCTTCAATGGCCGTCTTGGTGTTCGTCCAGTTAGAACCTTCTTCAAAGGTCACTGTAGTGGTCACATAGACCGCCACCGTTTCCGCACTCTTTACGCTGACCACGTGGCCGATAGGCGCAAGCCCGTACCCTTCCCCGGCATTCTGCACGGGGTCAAGTTCCGTCTGGATGCTTTCCAGCAGGACGTTTGATGCTTCACCATAGTCAAGGGAATTGACCACTGTGACAAGTACAGTGCCGCCGACCGTCAGTTTCTTTTCTTTTGCGGCTTCATACACGGTTCCCAGCCATGCCTTGACCTCTGCATCCAGCGTGTCCTTGACGCTGTTATACCACGTCTGAACCTTTACACTCGGTATCATTTCAGCGGGCCGGATGTCCCCATTCCATACCCGTGTGACCTTCACGTCCCCAACGCCGTCAATCTTTCTTACGGCTTCAAGGTATGCCGCACGGTTCCCGCCAAAGGCCTGTTCATTGAAGCTGTCAAAATACCTCTGCCGCAGGGCTTCGGTTTCTTCTTCATCCTCTCCGGGGACAAGCACTTCTGTCAGCGTGGCCGTTTCCAGACCATCAATGTATTCCATCGGAATCATCTGACCAAGATACTGATTTCCGATGACCCCGGCAGTCTCACACACCACTTGATACTGTCCGGGGGCGATTTGCTCCGTCACAACATAGTTCAGGGAACCGATGTTGAAACGCTGCCCGGTCACGTCAATGTCTGTGGGGGTAAATTCACCCTTCAACACCGCATTGGTTGCGCTTTCCGGCGTGATGCCCCTGTCCTTGCACAGCATGACTAAAAATTCCCTTGCGGCAGTATCGCCGTAGGAATTTTTTATCAGATATTCCAGTTCAATATACAGAATCTGTAGTTCAATAGCGGTTGAACTGTGGGTGTCATAAATCAGGGAACTTGGTCTTTTATCCAGCTGGTCAGATACCCGGTCAAGCATCCGTTCAAGTATCACTTCATAGGTTTCATTTTCATACATCTTTAGATGCTCACCTCTTTCTCTGCCTTGATGTCACCAAAAATGGTGTGAACCGTGAATGAAGTGTGAACCACTCCCTTCACGGAAAGGTCATGTTCAAAATCACCGACACCTGTGACCCGTGTGTCAACGGTCAGGGCTTCGGTGATTCTCCGTTCCAATTCCGGGCAGACATAAGTGACGGGTTCCCCGTAAAGGTCAAGGGTTTCAATCCCGTAATACCAAGGGTAGATGATAAACTGGTATCTTTCCGTGCTTAATGTCCTGAAAACCATCTGCTTCATGGCTTCCTGCCCGTCCACAAATCCCTGAACGGAATTTCCGTCCAAGTCCATCTTATAAGTTTTGCTTGGCTGTTCTTCGATTTCAAAGTCTTGGTCAAGGAACCCGACTGTGGAAGGTATCATTTTCCAATCCTATCCAGAACTATAAATTTCTGACCTTCCTGCTGCCTTGCAAGGATAACTTCATCACCGACAGCCAAGCCATTGTGAACGGTGATTTCTATTGTCCCCACGGCGTGCCTGTGGGAAGGCTCCACCGGAACCGTTGAAGTATTGGGCGGTGTCCCCGTATAGTAGTAATCCTGAATGTTGCCGCCCGTGATTTTGACGGTGTGTTCCGTCACATTCCTTGACAAGACAAGCTGCTTTGCGCCAAGAACCATTTTCTGCTCCACGTTGATTTGCAGCGGGGAAACGCTTATCACTTCCCCAAATACCACGTTGACAGGTTTGCTTGCTTCTCGTTCTTCTCTTGCCGCCCGCTTCATAGCGGATACTAAACCGTTTGCATCAGGCAACGAATTCACCCCCTCTTAACGTCAAATCCATCCAATGCTCATTTTCTTTGTAGGTGTGCTTGCATTTCTCCACAAGCATCCAGTTTTTCAGTTTAATGTCTCCAAGGTCAAGGTTGACCACGACCATTGACCCGGCCCGTACCCGATTGTCACCAATCGCATTTGTGATTTTCAGGTTGCGGGTCTTTTTATTGTACAGGCTTAACAGCGCATCAGCCTTTGCCTGACCGTTTTCCCCTTTCTGCAACGTATCAAAGTATTGCAGGATGCCCCATCTGTTGATGTTGGAAGAATCCTGTGCAATATAAACTTCCCTGTATCCGGTATCTTCGTTGTCATAAGTCAGCTTGATTTTGTTATAGGTATTGTCATCAATAGATGACGTATAATCATAGTTCTGGCCCGTTTCTTCATCAATCATCAGGTAAGCCCCCGGAACACCCACATACATAGATGACAGGTGTTTCAGGGTCAGCTTTCCAAAATCATCATAAAGCACGAACATTTCCCCGGTATTGGTCAGCGTCAGGTCAAGGGCATTGGAAACCATTTCAAACAGGGAAGTGTTTTCCTCTATCCTTGATTCAATGATATACAGGGTATCTTCCAAAGTCCCCACGTTCAGGGAATAGTCAGCTGCAATCATCTGAATGAACTGCGCCGCCGTCTTATTTTCATAGACCTTGGTATCTTTATTCTTCAAATACCGTAGCTGGTCATAGGCGGTGACGGTGATGATTTGGTCTTTATCCCGCTGCTGCTTGAAAACGAACCCAAAGAACACGTTGTCACCGTCAACCCGCATCCTGACCGGGCTGCCCTCGGAAAAATCCAGAATGTCATCCTTCAGGACTTTGAAGGTCAGCTTTCCGGGGGTGTCTTTCCGCTCTGTCAGCCATTCAACCCCTTCTTCTACAGAGGGCTGATACACTTTTTCTCCGGTTTCATTCCCAACCAAAAGTTCAACATTCACTGAACACACCCCCTTTCTTTAAGCTGCCGGAATCGTCAGCACCTGACCCGGATAAATAAGATTCGGGTTGCCGCCGACCACTCCACGGTTTGCATCATAAATGACCGTATATTTGGAACCGCTGCCATAGAACCGTTTAGCGATATTCCAAAGGCAATCACCGCTGACAACGGTGTAAGTCTGCGCTGCTGCCGGGGCGGGGGAATTGTTCGTTTCCCGCTGTGGCTCTGCGCTGGCCTTGGGTTTGGATACCGTCAGCTTGATGTTTATGGTCTTGGTTCCATACTCCCGGTACTGTTTCAGTTTGAACTTTACCCGAAAATCAAAACCGTTCCCGGCTTCTTCTGTGATAGTGTAATCTTCCAGCGACACCTTCATGTTGGTGTTCAGAAGCTTCTTATTTGCCGGGGTATTCCGGCACACAATGAACTGGAATGGCTTCTTTCCGGTTTTCAGTTTTTCAAAGATGTCAAAGTAATACCCCGCACCCTGAAAGCCGTCCTTATAGACGGCATAGGGATGCTTTACTTGGGGGATTTCTGCTTCAAACTCAATATCGGTCAGCCCCGCTTTTTTCAGGATGTTGATTTCTCCCTCATTGATAAGGTTGACCGTATTGTTATTGTTGTTAATGCTTATCTGTATCTTTTCAGGGGTAACAGGCAGTAAACAGTTATCCAGATACACGTCATATGCACTTTTTGCCATTTACTTATGCACCCCTTCCGTCATGTTATCAACCGCTTCATTTACAGAATCGGTCAGCTTGGACACGAACCCGTCAATGTCATCATTGTTGTTGATGTTGTTCTGCATTCCAGACATATCCACGCTGATTTCAGCGGTGGTGTACCTGTTGACGGCTTCCTGTTCGGCGATGTCACGCATATATTTCAGTTCTTCTTCCGTGATGTCCATGCTGTCGGCTATGGCTCCGGTATTGTCTGCGATACTTCCCACATCACTGCCAAGGCCGCTGATGCCGCTAAACCCGGATGTGTAATCTTCCACACTTGGAATATCCGTTGCTCCGAAAATATCAGACAGACTAAAGTCACTGATTTTATCCATGACACCATCACCCCATGATGCCCCGGAATCAAAGGCTTCTGACGCCCATCCGCTTTCAAAAGCGTCAAACGTGTCAAACCCGGAACTGAACGCCGCCCCGATGTCCTCATACTCCATCTTGCTTTCCTGCGCTGCCGCAGCTTTCGCCGCATAGGAATCTGCCGCCGCCACAAGACCGCTTGTGTCAAACTCCACAAAAGGCAGTTTGTTCAATGCTTCTGCAATCTGACTGATGACGGACATGGCCGTTGAAAGCAAGTTGTAAAAGAATGTCTGGACATTTGCGATAGCATTTTTAAACGCCGCTATGATATTGTGACCAAGGGCCGCAACTGCGCTTGCGATACCAAGGGCGATGTTTGCCACCGTAAGGCCCAAGTTCTTGAAGAACTGAATGACCACATTGATGCCGCCCGTGATAACGCCGAATCCAGTATTCGCAATCCCGGTCAGGTTCGCAATCGCACTGCACACTGCATAAATAATTGCAATCAATGCGATAATCAACATAATAATCCACACGATGGGACAAGCATACATGGCCGAATTAAGCCCCATTTGTGCAGTTGTCTGCGCCCAGGTTGCGCCAGTTAAAACAACTGTGGCCGCCGCCATCAGACCTTTTGCTACAGCTGCAATTCCTTCTGCCGCCGCTGTTGCTAATGATGCCGCTTTGACTAATCCCAGCCATCCGTAATAAACTGCCAACGCTGCGATGACGCCATAGATAATAGGGCCGATGACTGACCAGTTTTCAGCGATGAATGAACCAACTGAACCTATCAAGCTGAAAATGTTCAGCACAATATTAGCGACTGTAGCCAGCGCCTGAACTGCGCTGTTAATGAACGCCTGAAAGGCGTCACTGTTTGCCATATCGTTCAGCCGCTGCAAAACAGGCTGAAACGCCATCATGGCGGTGTTTGTGAACGATGTCCACAGTTGCCCCCACGTCATAGGCATGGATTCAAACTTTGCGTTGATGTCATCTGCTGCGGCAAAAATCGCCGCCTTGACCACGCCTGCGGTCAATTCGCCCTCGGCCGCCATGTCACGGATTTCACCAATCGGAACTTCCAGATAGTCAGCAATAGACTGAATGATGTTCGGGGCCTGTTCAAATACGCTGTTCAGTTCTTCACCACGCAGCACACCAGAACCAAGGCCCTGTGACAGCTGCAACAGCGCCGCATTGGCTTCTTCTGTCGATGCCCCGGCAATCGTCATCTGCTTCTGAATCAGATTTGAAAAGGCAACGACTTCTTCCGTGCTGCTGAACGCATCCTTGGCATTGTTACCAAACCGGGCAACCACGTCAGCCATCTGTGAAAACTCACCACGTGCATCCTGTGCAGACGCATAAACCATCTTGACAAGTTCGTCCGTGCTTCGCACCCCGTCATTCATCATGTCAAGGCGGGCGGTGGTAGTGGTCAGTTCGTCAGAAATGTTCAATATACTCTGAACAGTCTGAATTGTCGCATAAGCGGCAACCATACCCTTGATGCTGTTCATCAGGCCGTTAGCGTGTTCAGAACCTTCCTGAATCTCTGAATTGAACGCCCCCTGTGCGTTTACATTGTCCCGGATGTTCCGTTCCGTCTGACTGACCGTCTGCGACAGGCGCATATACTCCGCATTGGCTTCTGCCACATCCATATTCTGAACGGCCTGATTCAAACGGCCCTGTGTCTGAATCATACTGTCCAGCTGCGCCCGCAGCTGTTCCAGTTCGGCATTTGCTTCATCCGTACCCATATTCACGGGGTTATTGGTAATCTGCTGCACCCGGTCACGAATCATGTCAATCCTGACCGCCATGCTGTTCAAATCCTGAAACGCATCCGGCGGGAAGATGGTGGTATTGTAGGCCTGCTGTGCAATAGCGTCTTGTGTAGCACTCAACTGTTCCAGCATCTGGTTTGCGCTTGCAGCTTCTTGCCTGAACCGTTCAATGCCTGTACCTGTGAACACTTCCAGATTGTCACTGTCCCAAGTCACCGGGTCAGGCGCACGTGGCTGAATCGGTGTCCTGTTCGGTTCGGGATTTTCGACAAGCGGGTCTGGAAAGGGTTGCGGCGCTGCCTGCGGGATGATGCCGTCCGTTGTCCCGGCTGCTGCCAAGTTATCCTGCATCTGTTGCAACGCATCATTGACGCCGTTAATGGCTTCTTCGGCTCTGCCTGCCCCGTCCACAGCGTCATTAAAGACTTCCGTGCTGACGTTCGCATTCATGGCCTGCGTCATGTCCTGCATAGCCGACACCCCGGCGTCAACCGCATCAATGATGCCATATATTACATCACTGAAACCATCATGCAGTTCAATCCCTGTCCTGATGCCTGACATCCCTATCACCTGCCTTTCTTTTTGGCTTTTGCTTCTGCTTTCTTTTTCTGCTTCTTGTCATTCTCCATTTTGATTTGAATGGCGGCTACCACAAAGGCCCGTTCCTGAACATCCATTTCAAGATAAGTTGACGGCAAGATATGCAACTTATGAAGGGCATAGTAAGCGAAATTTGCGTCACTATCCCCTTCATTTATGAGTTTTTTGCTTCATTTACCTTTTCCTCAAAGGTCTGTGAAAATCCCTGGAACTTCTGCATCCATACGGTCAGGTTCTGGTACTCACCAGCATCATCCACCATGGCGTAAAGCAAATCTTCCGGCGTCTTTACACCATAGGAATCCTGTAATTCCGCATCGTACAGGTCAGGGTAGACCGTGGCGGCCACGACCATCTTTGCAAGGTACGCAGAAGTCAGAACCTTGGGTCTGTACATGTTCGGCTTTCCGGTGACCTGAACTTCAACGGTACATTCATCACGCATCGCTTCATTCTCTTTGGAAGTGATGTGCCGGAACTCCCATTCCAGCGGCTGCCCGTTCTCATCTGACAGGGTAGTGGTGGGCGCATATTTTTCATTGGACTTTGCCACCTTGTTCGCTTTCATAAATCGGCTAAATTTGGACATTTTATCTTTTCCCCTTTCTGTTTATCACTTAATCAGAAAAACCCCTTATATGAGCCTATATAAAGCCCACACAAGGGGTTTTCACCGTTTAGTTGGTAAGAAAACCGTTCAAATCGGTGAAAGTCTCCGGGATTGAGAAATCCTCAAAGGTTCCTTCAATCTCTTCATCCAGATATTCACCATCTGCATCAAACTTTGCCAGAACGCCGCCGTCTGTATTGCAGTCATACAGGATGACGGACTGCCTGCCTGCGGCAGATGTCGGGTCATCATTGGTAATCTGCATTTCAAAGTACACATCTTCACCAGTGTTCTTGTAGTCAAGCAACGCCTGTCTAAGTACCGACTGGTTATAGTGCGCCGTGCCGGAAAATGTCCCTTCCATTCCGCAGGACTTATGACCTGCCATAATTGCGCCAAGGCGGGGGACTGTGGTTTTGGTTTTCTCAATGGTTGCTTCCATGTCAATCATCTGCATGAAATTGTATCGTCTGCCGTTAATGGTCAAGAAACACTCCGCCAGTTTGGCGGCAATCGTGTCCTTGCCCTTCATCACAACATTATTCAGCATCTTTTATCACCCCTTCCTTATGACACCTGAACGGTCATGTACAGCTTACCCATAGCATTGACGGGCTGAACCGCATCATTGACCGCCACGGACTTCTTATCATTTCCAGCTTCTACAGAAACATCAGAATCAGAAAAGTTTTCAATGGCCCGGATGTCCTGCAATTCCTGATGATGCTTTACGATGTCCGACCACAGGGAAAGACGCCCGGCTTCATCGTTTGGAACCGTACCAAGGTACTTTGTATTAAATACGACTGCAATATCATTTGCAATCTGGTCAATGACCCTGATGGTCTGGTTGTCCTTGAACACATCGCCCTGTGTGTCAGAAGTGGTCACCATGGTATTGATGTCATCCAGAACCCTGACATCACTGTTGACCTGATGCAGTACGAATTCACCCGCATCAATGGCCTGCTCTAACTCTGTCTGCGTGAAATCTGTGTCAACGGTGAATTCCCCGTCATAAAGTCTGTTCTGACAAGACTTATTCACCGCACAGCCAGCTTCAAGGCCAGTCACCCAATACACAAGGGATGCGGCAGATTCTCCGCTGTCCGTCACATTGTTCTTTATGCTGATAACTCCCATGTAATCCGCAGCATAGTTGTGAAGAACAAGCTGGAATTTGATTCCCATTTCATCCCTTAACCGCTTATTGAAGGACGCATACAGCTTCTTTGTGGTGTCATCCGTGACCACAACGCCCATAGTGTTGTAGCTGTAGGGCTGAATCTTGTCCAAATAGGACTGATGTGCTGTGCCGTCAACTGTTTTGTTCGTGCCGCCAGTAAGCGGGGTTGAAGCAGTCACGGCAAGTTCAGCTTCTGTCTTGAACTTCACATAGTCATTCGCCACCAGTTCAGACGCCGCAGAAACTGTCTGTGAATCAACCTCTGTGGTTCCCATCAGGGTCTTGACATCGAACTTTTCTTCATCGTCTGCATTGGTCTGAATGACGATTTTCAGGTCATTTCCACGTGTACCAGCATAAAGAGCTTCTGCATAGGTATTGCTTGCCTTTGTTCCACCGCCATTCAGGCGGTAAGCATACAGGGTTCTTGCCCCAAGGAATAAATCCCTAAGACCCTTCATTTTTGCGTGGTCATACGCATAACCAAAGATTTTCAGGGTGTTTTTCTGGAAGTCCTCGTTGGTCACCTCAAAGACTTCCCCTTCCTTGCCCCAGTCAAGTTCAAGCGGCATAGTTGCCACACCCCTGTCAGAAAGGGTTGCGCTTGCCGCAGCGACTGAAACAAAGTTGATATATGCACCCGGCAACTTTTTGTTCTGCACAGTAAAACTGCCGCCACCTAATGCCATATTATTTCACCGTTCCTTTCATGTATTTTTCCACCAGCGTGTTGACCTCTGACATGGTGTAAAGCTGTCCATCTTCAAGAACAGCTGATAACAGGTCACGCCGGTTTTTGAATTTCTTAGATGCCAGAATCTGGTCTTTCCTGAACTTCGGTTCATCCCTCTGAACAGGTTCAGAAACTTTTGCATCTGACGCCGCTTTCTTTGATGCAGCCAAATCAACCACCTTCTTTCACATCTGTTTCAATTTCCAGTTCTTCCATAAGGGGCTTGTCCTCTGCCTTGTAGACAAAAAGGTCATAATTCACAAAGAAGTTCAGCACGTCATCTTTCAGTTCATAGTGCATCTTCGTCCCCCGGATGGGCCTGTCATCACCCTGACAGGTGATGTACTCCAAGCAGAAGTACATGGCTTCACCTACTTCATGGCATTCTTTGACGATTTCAGCCGTTTCCGGGAAATACTGAATACAAAATTGACTTTCCCTGAAATACCGCCTGCCAAGGAACTGTTCCATGCTTGGGTTCAGACACTGAATAAAAAAGCAAGGCTCTTTCAAGTCTTGCTTCACTTCTTCCCTATGGATTTCATATTTATCCCCGAACGCTCCATTCAGGGCAACGCTGATTGCTTCAATGATTGAATTTATCATTTCAGTCCCCCTAAATATTTCTTTATCCGGTTTTCAAGCACCTTCGGAGCTATTTTTGAAAGTTCCTGTTCGGATATGGTCATCATAAACTGACCCTTTACCCAACCTTTATGATTTGCCGTCCTGTGGCCGTATTCGACATAGGACGCATACTCAACGGGGTTGACAATTTCAATCACATAGGTGTCACCAAAGTGATTGACTTTCAGGGATTCCGCATACCCCTGTGCGGATGCACGCTTTTCCCCTGTCCACCCACGCCTTAAAGTACCGCCCTTTTTCCCGGAACCCTTGGGATATTGGCCTACAGGTGTTCGTTTGACCACCAACCGCAGCAGCCGGGCGGCAAGTTCCTTTGCACAAGATTCCACAAAAACATCCGGGTCTTGCAGTTTTTTCAGTTTGTCCCTGAACTCTTTCATGCCGGATGCCTTAAATTTTCCCAATTTAGCCATCAGGCATATTCCTTGAACAGTTCAAGCATGATTTCCTGATGTGTGGGATATACCGCCGAAAACCCGCTTCTTACATAATCCGTTGTCACATTATCCTGTGTAACGGTCAGCTTTGAACCGGGTTTGATTTTTATATCCGGCGATATAAACAGCTTTGTCACCTGTGCAATATGGGCCGCCGTGCTTGACTGGTCAGCCGCCGATAGCGTTTCAAAAGACAGTCTGCACGGCTGATTTTCCAGTGTGACCACTTCCTTCTGTGTGGTCAGCTTCGTCACTTCATCCTTCACCTTCTGCATCTCATGGACGGTCAAAGTACCAAAGTAGGTTGCTTCAATCGCCTTTCTTGCACGCTGCTGCGCCTTTTTGATTGCGTTTACCATCGGATGCGCCTGAACGAACTGAATTCGGCCTTTCCGTAGGATAAAAGGTAATTGATGAAGGTGGTCAACCTCTGTTCCGGGGTTTGGGTTCCTTCACCAACTCCAAAGACCGTGTTGGTGTCCCCGGTCTGAATCTGCTTCACGGCATAGTCTAAATCAAGCCCGGTCAGGTCATCCGGCGCAAAGGTTTTCTTGGAAAGCAGGAATTCCCCCACCGCCATGTCAACAGCGATGTGTTCAAGACCTTCCGGCACTTCCTTCCAGTTAATATCATTGATGATGCTGCTGCGAACCTTACCAACGCAAAAGGTCAAGGCAAACTCGTCATCTGCCTTGACCTCATACCCGAATGATTCCAGCCGCTTTTTTACGGTTTCCACGTCAAACATGGGCTGTCACCTGACCTTTCCGGCTTAACCTCTGGAAATGATTCTTGCAATCGGAATTGCTTTGTGGTTGATGTAACTGCGCTGATTTTCCTGTGTCTCACCAGAATGAACCAGCGACCAGTTTGCACCATTTTTCAGTTCCTCATCTGTCGGGGACAGGGATGCCTGACTTTTCTTTTCGTAAGAAATGCCGAACGGGGCGAACACCTTACGCTGTCTGCTGTAAAGCGTATCCTGACCGCCGTTAGTTTTGGGGTCACGGTTCATTTCATAGGGAACCTTTACCCCTAAGTCCTCATAGGAAATAGAACCATTCCCAAGGACAAAGGTGGTGTACTCCGTGAAATCGTCCACGAATACCACATAATCGCCAACCGCCGGGGCGGTGTAGTTCGTTGCAACAGGGGTTACTTCGGAAACCTTAATCTGCTTTGCAGTAGGACTTCCCGTTGTATCTGCCACAACCTCAAGCGCACCTTCATCTGTGGACTTGGCTTTGATGTAGAACCCTTCCTGTACGGCTGCGGGCATATCATCATCGACAACAACCAGCTTGCCGTTCCACGTGTACAGGTCAAGTTCTCTCTGAATGCCCTGTGCATCCGTATATTTCAGATGCGCCACAAGATTCAGGTTTTCAAGGTTCGTAGACACATCGCTGTGCATGAACACCAGTGTAAACTTCTTCTTGTTTGCGCCGCAGGCCTTATTGACTGCACTGTTCAGGGTAGTTGCAGAAACCTTTCCGTCCACCTGTTCCGTGATGTCATAGGTGTGGTTGTTGACGAATGCAAGGTTCTTTGTTCCGGTCATGGAAAAGATACCCTGTAAGATTGCGATAATGGTGGACTGGTCAATCTCATCCCAGTATTCGCCCACCTGGTCAGCGATATTCTGCATGAAGTCCACGCCGCCGGTAATGTCATAAGAAAAATCCTTTTCCGTCCACGCCTTGGCACGGCCCACGGCAACAACGCCCTGTTCAAAGGTCTTTGTGCTGGTTGCGGTGATGTCCGTCTGACCGTCATAGTTGACAGCATCCCCATCCAGTAAGCCCCGCATAGCGATGCGTGCATATCCAGTGCCGCCCTGACTGCCGCCTAAAGTGGCTTTAATGTCAGGGTTTCCCGCTAAAGCTCTGGACTTTTTGATTTCATTCATGTGCAGGTTCGGAACTCTGCCGACCATATACTTGAACGCCTGCGGGTTGAAACTCTTAGAATCAAACTTATCATTCGGCATATTTATTTACCTTTCCCTTTCTTCATTATTCGCCCAGTGTGGCATCCGGGTTTTCTGCCAGATAGGCGCAAAGTTCGTCATACGTCATCTTGGAAGTGTCAACTTCCGAACCCGGCTTTGTTTCACCAGATGAACCCGGCTGAAATCCCTTGAACTGCTGCTGGTTCGGCTTCGTACCCTCGTCAAACAGGAACTTAGTGTCATCGGCCTTGGTCAACGCTTCAATCTGTTCTGCCAGTCCCTTGACATTTCCTTCCTTGTCCAGCTTGGCGTCAGTCAAATCAAGCAGTGCTTTCACTGCCTTGATGTTCTTGGCCTTTGCCCCAGTCAGGGCCTTTTCAACCGCATAGTCAACTTTCAGCTGGTTCATCTCGGATTCATGGGTTTCCTTGGCCTTGGTGTTCTCGGCCTGCAAATCAGCAATCTGCTGTTTCAGGACATCATTGTCCCCGCTACTTGCTTTCAGCGTTTCCAGCTGCTTGTCCCTGTCAGAAACCTGTGTGTTCAGGCTTGCGACCTCTGCTTTCAGGTTTTTGATTTCTGTTGCAGACGTCGCCTTTGCATTCTCGATGTCATCACCGTTGATTTTGATGATACTGTCCACCTGTTCCTTAGAAAGTCCCATATCTTCCAACTGTTTCCTTGTCATGTCTAACCATCCTTTCAAATACGTTTTTATACGGGGTAACTCCCACATGATTGTTTGGCTTGTTGCGGTTTTACGTCTTGACCAACCCGACAAATAGAAAAGCACCCGCTGCCGGATGCTTTTCTGCGCCACATGACCCCGTGGCCGGGAGATAAATTTTAGACCACCGTTCCTTTCTCTAAATCTTGGTTTTCAAGCCGCATTTTCCCCCTTTCTGACTTCATATAAAGCACATATACAGGCTTTTAATGCTTCAATGATAATTTATCCATGTACGAAAAAAGCACCGCCATATGACAGTGCTTTTTTAATCCCAATGTGTACTTGTTCCATCGTCCCCCTTGGGGTACAGTTCCAAGATGTCATAGAAGTTCGGAATATCTGCAATCTGCTTTCCATTCTTCAATGCCGTCAGAACTTCAATTTTTTCATCAAGAAGTTCATCGCTGTCCAAATCAAAGAACTGGGACAGCATCGGGGGAAATTCCACCTCAATGAACAGCTGATGCACTTTTACACTTTTTTCTATCAGTTCCCGTTCTGTCATGTTTAACCACCCGCCTTTTTCAGAAGTTCTTGAATTGCCGCATCCAGTTCAGCCACCAAATCCGGTTTATCGGCCCTCAACAGGTCAATCAAGTCCGGTCTTGTGATGCTCAATGCCGCATAGTTGGCAATCGTTTCATGCACCCGGCTTTCAACGCTCCGATAGTAAGAAGAACCATGGCCGTATATCACGGTACGGTTATCCCGGAATCTGCCGCCGGAAAGTGCATCATAGATGTCTTGAAGGTTACCGATTCCACCGCCCATGATGTTCCGGGCCTCATAATCAAGCGCAGCTTCTTTTGCTTTTTTCAGTTTATTGTACTGCTTTTTATAATCAGCATATGAGCCTTTGAACGTCCTGTTGTACATGGAATCATTCAAATCAGCAATCTGCTTGCTATACTTTGCACTTACATCTGAACTGACCCTCTTGAATTCTTCATTATGCTTTTTGAACAGTTCAGCCACATCATCGCCGATTGAATCAGACGTGTTCTTGAAAGCATCCATCAGGGACTTCCGGCTGGTACTGAACCACCCACCGCTTTTTGTGGGGTCTGTACGGCCATACAAATCCATCAAGTGCATTTCTTCATGCAGCATGGTGTTCACCTGACCTGCAAGGTTGTCCCCTTGCAACTTGGGGATTGTCAGCCTGACTTCCATCAGCTTGCCCGTCATCGGATTCATATAGGTGGTGACCGCATGGTCTTTCCCGTGGGATATTTTGAAGGGAAGTCCGTTGCTTTCCACATTTTCCAGCTTACCCATGCGGTTATACAGGGCAACCACGTTTGCGTCAGCACCTTCCAGATTATTCACATAATCCACAAGGGTCTGTGTATTTTTCAGTTCAGACTTTTCAGTGAAGGAACCGGGGAAGTTTTCAACCTTCAATTCCTCTGCTTTCACCTTTATTTTAACATCCGGCGTGACTTCCTGCAATTCAGACTTATCACCGTCCACAAATCCCTTTTCCCATTGGTGATAGGTCATGTTGGCCGGGACATAATAAGTCTTGCCATCCTCACCCCGTGCGGCCCGCTCCCCGATGTCATCAAAGTCATCATCAAAGTACGGCACTGTGGTAGAACGGCAGTAAACATGAAAGGGCGGGGCAGTGACCCCCACTTCCCACTGTGACATAGGAAAATGCTTTCCGTCCATGTCCCGGCAGATTTCAGACGTGTGAGAATCCAGCGTTGCCACAATTTCAAACTGTTCAACGTCCAGTTCAGCAAAACAATCCTTCTGTGCGGCGCTACTGAAAAAGGCTTCTTCTGTCATCACAAGACGCCCGACGCTGTTCTTTGACACATTCATCCGCTTGGATATGGCATCAATGGCTTTCTGCGGGTCTTGGCCCAAGATGATGTTCTTGGTCAGTTCATTGTTCAATTCATTGACCAGTTTCTGACGGTTTGACCATACCCTTTCTGAAAAGTTCTTCCCGTCCACAGCCCAAGGCTTATTGATAACCTTGGAAATGTGCTTTTCATCCAGCGTACTAAAATCCCAGCCAACCCCCACGCCCTTCTGAATCTCAAAGGCCGTGTGATAGTACCCTGACTTGTAGATGTCCCGCATGGTGGAATCAATGCTGTCAAGCTGGTTCCCAAACATGACTTCAAGGCTCTGTTGCATCTGCAACTGGATTGCTTCAAGCCTGCTGATATGATACCGGGCAGATGCGTTTTCCAGCTGCTTCATCCAAGTCCCATTGACCGCATTTTCTTCCCCATATCGGATATACTCGTTGACATCCCATTTCAGTTCTTCCAGTTCCTTCTTGGTCAGCATCCTGCGGGCATCCGCAAGGGAAATCTGGTTATTGTTGGCAAATCTCTGATACCACGCACGAATCTGCGCTTCAATCTGCCGCTGCGCCTTTCTGTACTGCTTTTCAATGTCCGCAAAACAGTCAAGGCCTATTTGGTTTTGTGACTGTTCAAGCAGTTCAAACCGCTTTTTCCAGTAAGCACTATTCTTCATCGTCTACATCACCGCCGCCTTGATTGCCCTGATTCGGGTCAGTCCTTTGATTCTGAAAAGGATTGTACTGTTTTTCAAGTTCTTCCTGTTCTTTCTGTTTCTGCTTTTCCAACCGCTCCATTTCCTGCTGCGGGTCATCCACCCAAGGATGCTGACTGATGACCGTCTCAAGGGACAGCACAGTCAAGGACTTAGAACAGTTATCAATAGCTTCACTCTCATTTATCAGGATGTCACGGTTGAAGATGATGTCCACCGTCTCATTTTCAAAGTTCCCCTGTCCGGTATTCGCCAGATGTGCGTTGACGAACCAGAGAACATCTTCAAATGCCGCTTGATACTCTGTTTCTGTATCATTGGCATCAATGTCAATGTCACTGTACATGGACTGAATGTTCATCTGGTTTGGATTCCCAGAAAGGCGGTCATCCTTGGCATCATAGCCCATGGCATTCTCTATCATGGCCTTTTTGAAGATTTCCAGAATGGACTTGTAATTCTCTGCATTGACCGTGACTTCAAGGGTTTCCACGCCGCCCTTGGTATCACCGTCATATCTGACCTTAACCGCTCCAAATGTGGCAAGGTTGCGCCGGAACTCTCCCAGATTCTCACCATCATAGTTTTTCAGGACAAGAATGGTGTTGCGGGCATCTTCCTGCATATTGTTTTCAAAGTCCGACATCATGATATTGATTCCATCCTGCAAGGACTTCACCTTTTTAATCAGCGGCGTTTCCTGTTCATTGGCTTTCAGCGGAATCAGCGGAACCCTTGACCAGTTGAACCCTGTAATCTTCCCGGCAGCGTCCGTCACCGTAACATGGGGACAGTCCACAGGGCCGCCGCTGTCATCTGGCACAAGCGTGCTGCCGCCTTTCAGAATGAACTTATGAACGCCGTCCAAGTCATAGATTTCCACCTTTTCAATGACCTTGGGCATCATACCGTCATAGCCGATGACCAGATAAAGCCTAATAGCAAAGTCCAGAATAGTGTGTTCACTATCCTTCCAAAACGGCAGAATTTCATAGCCGGGGAACAGTCTGAATGAAAATTCCCCGTTTTCCGTATAGTACGGATATAGCCAGCAGATACCGCCGTTGTATGCGGCCTTTCCGCTGTTCTTCAAGGTTTTCATAAACCGCTTATTGAACACCTTCTTCAAGCACTCTGAATAAGCGTCATTTTCCGTGCTGACTACAAACGGCTGTCCGAACAGATAGTTGGCTTTCTGGTTGACCAGCTTGGCGTACTGGTTATTGACCACCCTGTTATTGGGAAGGTTTTCAACCACTTCCAATTTTCCGTCAGCCCCTATCATGGTTCTTTTCCGTTTCAGGACATCGTGTTCCCCCTCATAGTACAGCGCCCCCTTAATCTGCATGATTCTGTGGGGTGAATACTTCCACCGCTGAATCTCTTTTTCAAGAAATTCCCGGTCAGTCATCCGTGACCTTGCCCCGTCCAGTATGAAGTTTGTGACCTTCAAGGTCAGCGCATCAAGCAGGTTGCTGAACACTGGTTCATTCACCCCTTTCATTGTTCAATAAAATCAAAACCCTTGAAAATGCTTAATTTTCAAGGGCCTGTGTTACTAATTTGTTATTAAAAAGCAGTTATGCAAGCATCATAGGCGATACCAGACGCACCGCCCCCGGAGGTTTTAGGTATTTCACGGCGTTTTGACAAAACGTGAAAAAATCAAAGGCCGCTGATGCTGTGCATTCTGCCGACAATATCAATCAAAACTGAAAGCGTCACCCTTGGAAATATCCTCAAAGGCGTACCGCATGGCATCCATCAGGTGGTTGAAGTCATCAATGGGCCTGTTCAGCTTCTTCCCGGTCTTGGTGTCGGTGTCCCAAGTATAGTTACTGATTTCCGTGATGAAGTTCACGCAACGGGGATGCACAATAATGTGATAGTCCTGAATGAAGTCAATCCCGTTGTTGATGCTGTCTTTCCCCTTGCGGGCCTTACGGATACCTTTCAGCCCCAGTTCCCGCAGACGGTCAATAGACTTGGGTTCAGCAGAATCAGCCGTGATTTTCTCTTTCAGATAGCCCATTCGCCGCACTTCATCCGCTATTGCTTCGTTGCTCATGCCGGGCTTATACATTTCATCAAAGACCCAGATGGTTTTGCTCGTCTGGTCAATGAACCCGCAGAACAGGGCAGAAGGGTCATTCGTATATCCAAAGTCAAGACCAAAGGCCGACCTGACCCCATTGATTGCCTTGACATTCTCGATGCTGAACGCCTTTTCTTCCCAATTCTCATAGACAAGGCCGTCCACAATACCCCAATCACCAAGACCTGCCACCTTATAGCGGCGTGGGTTCTGCCGCTTCATGGTTTCAAAGACCTTCAAGTCAGCAGCATCCAGCCATTCATTACACAGGTAATTGGTGGTCATGGCAAGGACTTCATCATCCGGCGTGTCAAAAAACCGCTTTTTTATCCAGTGATGTTCATTCCAAGGGTTCAGTGTCAGGGTGATTTGCTTGAAAAGCCCCGAACCAGTTGGGACGGCTCCACGGATGGATTCATCCAGCATATTGAAATCATCTTCCGAACTGATTTCATACGCTTCTTCAATCCACATCCAACATAGGACGCCTTGGTCAACCGTGATAGAAGTGACTTTCAGCGGGTCATCCAAGCCCCTGAAATAGATTTTCTGCCCTGTCGGCAGATAAGTCATTTCAAGGGGGCTTTCCTTCACATCCCAAAAGGCATCAACGCCAAGGCGGTGAATGGCCCATTTCAGTTCAGTGAAGCAGGAATCTTTCAGTGTGCGATAGGTCTTTCTGACCACAAGGGTATTTGCCCCTTTGTACTTCATCATGTTGGTGATGTACCACAGGGCGGCAGTCTTTGATTTCTTCGATGCACGGGAACCTTTACAAACCCGGTATCTGCCTTTGAACCGCCAAAATGTGCCGTAACCTTTACCGACTATTTCCGGCAGCTTCATCTTTGTGACGCCGTTGTTGGCGGCTTTCTCTTTGTACTCGTTCGGGTACAGGATATATTTCATATACCCGAAAACGTGTTGTGAAGATATGCGGTTCTTTACCATAGGCAAACCACCGCCTTAATCTTCAAGGGCATCTTCACCAGTAATGACAATAGGGGATGCAATATTGACATCCAGCTTATCATTCCACATTCCAAGGTGTTTCCCCAATAATTCAAGGGCTTTCAGCTTAGAAGAAATCTTGACTTCCCTTTCCACGCTGCCGCCGAACTCATTATCAGATTCCTTGTACTTGATGGATTCGATGCAGGACAGGTCATCATCTGTGGCCGTGTTCTTGATTCGGCCCTGACTGTCAACAACGTCCGTCATTTTCACAAAGGCCAGCTTCGCCAGTTCCAAAACAACCCTGTCCTGATTCACCCCGGTTCTTTTACTGCGGGCAGCCATCGCTTCGGCAACCGCCTGCTGAACCTTAACATTTCCCAACATCCGGGAACCTTGAACATCCGCTGTTTTTGCTGAATATCCGGCCCTTATGGCGGCTTGTGTTGCGTTCAGGTCAATCAGGTATTCATCAACAAAACGCTGCTGCTTTTCAGTTAATTTTGCCATCCGGCAACACCTTCCTTCCTAAAAACTCTCCATTTTCTCAACAAAAACTGCCGCAAGGTAGGAGGTATTAGCACCCTTGCGGCAGTCAGACAGAAATCAAAACAAAAAGATTGCAGATAAATGATAAATTTATCTGCAACCTAAAATTTCATAGCTTACATGATACATACGGAAATTGGTAAAATCAATACCTTTGGAATCACAAAAAACCACTTTTAACACAAGTAAACTAAATCTGAATACACCTTTTCAAACTCTTTAAGCGCTTTTTTGTGGACTTCGATGGTATAATTATAAGACCGTTTCATTTCCGCAGCGGTTACTTTCAGGGATTTGTACTGCACATATACCTTATACAGCACCTTGACATAATCCTTGTTATGTAAGCCCCTGATTTGCCGGATGATTTTTTCCTTGGCATCTGCGAACTGGTCAATCTCCCTGTTGATATGCTCGTCAAAGGAAACATACCTGACAACATCATTTTCCATTTTCCCTCCTGTCAAAGAAGTCTGCACCCTGACCTTGCTGTAATCAATGCCGCCGCCCTTCATGGCATCGGTTTTCATATCAGACAGCCTTTGCAAGTCCTGATTGATATTTTCATCAATCAATTCTAACTGTTCTAAATATTCCTTCGCACTCAACCGCTTCAAATCAGCACATCCTTTCTAATTGGTATCCTTTGGGTATCGGTTAAAAATTACACGGCAAATAAACTCAAAGCCTTATAAATCCTAATGGTATCGGTTAGTATCGGTATCTGTTCACGTCTATATTCTTATATTTTCAATATTCTTATTTCTTAAAATATTATAGAATTTAAAATAATAAGAACTTATAAATTTAACCGCTACCAACAGTTACCGCCTTATTTTATCAGTATTTCAACCGATACTTTTAACAGTTACTAAGTGTTACCA
>OLRK01000687.1_pt1 | contig 36200 bp, 33 predicted proteins | sample 1672911 | NCBI WGS metagenome assembly OLRK01 (sample SAMEA3136736, study PRJEB25190) | human gut metagenome | biome: human gut; feature: human-associated habitat; material: faeces | place: Austria | collected 2013 | reverse complement strand
CGAAATTCCTAAATTGCATTACGAGGTAATTATACTTCCTGTAAGGTAAATTATCGGAAGTAGATAATACGGGATTCAGAAGGGAAAAACAGAAACCAGGAAGATGCCTCCGGCCGCATGAATCCGCCGTTGCAGGATGAATGGGAAAATGATATACTGTAAAAAGTGATTCAAAATCAAACATAAAACAAGACAGAAAATAGTAAAATGGAGGCATTTGCGATGGCAAAAACAGAGAACAGAAGAGTGGAGGACAGCTTTGTGACCACCTGCTCATCTATTATCAGCGGTACAATCACCTTCTTTCTTTTTATGCTGGTGACGGTATTTCCGCTGATTTACCACAGAGGCTATGCCGATATTCTGGAGACAAAATATTGGACCTATTGCGTGATTGCAATTGGTATGGCAGTGATTGTAGGAATATTGGCGCTGATTATGCTGCTGATTGATAAAAAAGAAAACAGCGGCATTTATTCCGGTGAGCTTTTTTCTGCATTAAAGCCCCAGAACTGGAAGAAAACATTTTCTCTGGCAGATGCAGGCGTTATAGCCTTCTGGGCATTTGCGGGAATTTCCACACTCCAGTCTGAGTGGCTGTATGAAGCATTCTGGGGGAATGAAGGAAGATACTCCGGGTTTTTCCTGATAACGATTTATGTGGTGTTTTATTTTATAGTCAGCCGGTACTGGAATGTAAAAACGTGGATTCTGGAAGCCTTTCTGGCAAGTGGAATGATTCTGTGCCTGATTGGAATTACGGATTATTTTCAGCTGGATATACTGCATTTTAGGGGAAATATGAGACCGGAGCAGTCCACAATTTTTACCTCAACAATCGGAAATATTAATACTTACACAGCATATGTGGCGATTGTGATGGGCGTTGCAGCTGGAGGATTTGCAGCAGCAAAAGGGAAGCTTCAGACGATTTGGTATTATGTCTGTATGACTGTGGCTTTTTTTGCAATTATTATGGGCTGCAGCGATAATGCGTATCTGGCTTTGGGCGCTATGTTTGCTTTTCTGCCGTTTGTCATGTTTTCTACCAAAAAGGGGATTCTGCGGTATGGAATCATGGCGGCCACCTTTGTTACCGTTATTCAGTGCATTGACTGGATGAATCAGGCGTTTGCAGATATGGTAATAGGTCTGGATAGCCTGTTTGGAATTCTTGCCGGATTTTCCGGGCTGCCGATTGCAGTTTGCGGGCTCTGGCTGATTGTTGCTGCTGTGTATATCTGGTGCCGCCGGGGAACAGAGCAGGAGGAGAGAATCTGCGGGTATCTGGTAAAGGCCTGGGGAATTATGATAGCCGCTGCAGTTCTGGCTGTTCTTGGAATGGTATTTGATGCCAATGCAAATGGAAATGGCGCACGATATGGCGCTTTGGAAAAATATCTTGTATTCAGCGACAGCTGGGGAACAGATCGGGGATATATCTGGAGAAAGTCTATAGAAGTATACCAGGATTTCCCGATTCTCCATAAGCTGTTTGGTTACGGGCCGGATACCTTTGGAATTCTGGCAACCAGAGGATTTATGGGGGATATGCTGGAAAAGACAGGCCTTGTTTTTGATACTGCGCACAATGAATACATTCAATATCTGCTGACCATAGGGCCGATTGCTTTGCTGGGATACCTGGTTTTCCTGATTGGTTCCTGCAGGACGATGGTGAAGGCTTATCGGAAGAATCCCTATATCCTGGCCTGTGTGACAGCAGTGCTTTGCTACGGAGTACAGGCGATTGTAAACCTGAATCTTCCAATTGTTACACCGATGCTGTGGTTCTGGCTGAGTGTGGGGATTGGCCTGGTCAGAAGAAATAGAGAGTGTTAGAAAGAAGCAGAGCAGCTTTAGACGGAAGAAGCGTGGAAAATCAGATGGAGGAATCCTGGCGTTTATACAGCAAGCTATAAAAATATAAGAAAAGGCTTTGGGGGATTTTTGGCGGTCAGCCAGAGAGAGCCCCAGGGCTTTTTTCATATCATAGGAAAATTCAACCTGTGATATAAAAGCGCTCCGAAAAGATGCGCGATACACGCCAGAGAAAATGGTAAAATTCTCCTTTATTAATAAATAATTAAAGGATTTCCAAATGTTTTCGTCCATTGTAAAGTTGCGAAAAAAGGCATTAAATGTTATACTGTACTGAGATTTTATATGCTTTTTATGTAGGAAATATGTGCAGAATCCTGCAGCTGCAGGATTCTTTTCTATAGAGAAGGATGGCTGTTTTGAATGACGAATTTCCCTGACGGATAGTCCGTTTAAGAGAAAGACAGCTGAATCGTTACAGAGATATAAGGAATTGAGTGAATATAAATGAAGAGAGACAGAAAAACAAGAGAGCGGTATAAGCGGCTGATTAAGCTGAGTTTTGCTGCTGTGATGCTGCTGGGACTTTGTATGCTGTATGCTGTAGCCTGGAGCGGTTATTATAATAAGGCAATTTTGCAGATGCCGTTTTATCGCCGTGGAAACTGGATGATGATTCTGATATATGGAATTCTTCTGGCCTTTTTTATGAATACATACGGCGGGTTTAAGATTGGATATCTGAAAAATGGAAACCTGATTTATTCACAGATTATGGCGGTATTGTTTACGAATCTTGTGACCTATCTTCAGGTGGCAGTTATTGACCGAAGGCTGGTAAATCCGGCATATCTGCTTCCTGTGACAGGCCTTGAGCTTGTATTTATTGTAGTCTGGACGATGATATTTCAGATGGTTTACCGGAATATGTTTCCGCCCCGGAGAATGCTTTTTATTGAGGGGGATCGAAAGGATTATCATCTGATGGATAAAATCAATGCGCGAGATGATAAATATCAGATCTGCGAGGTTGTTTCCTATAAAAAGAATCTGGAAACAATCAAAAAGAAAATGGAACTGTATGATGCAGTGGTGATTGGCGATATGCCTTCACATGAGAGAAATCTCCTGCTGAAATACTGTTATATTTCCGGAATCCGCAGTTACAGTGTGCCGAAAATATCCGATGTACTGTTGCGCAGCTCGGATGAGCTGAATCTTTTTGATACACCACTTTTGTTGTCGAGAAATATGGGACTCAGTGTGGATCAGGAATGGATGAAGCGGGCAGAGGATTTGCTTATTGCTACATTGATGCTTCTTGTATTTTCTCCTATATTTGTGCTGGCAGCTGTTGGAATTAAATGTACCGATAGGGGACCTGTTTTTTATAAGCAAGAACGGCTGACAAAAGATGGAAAGCATTTTATGATTTATAAGTTTCGTACTATGGTTGTAGATGCAGAGAAAATGTCAGGACCAGTCTTAGCGTCAGAACGGGATCCGAGGATTTTGCCAATAGGAAAAATATTACGGGCAACTCGTATGGATGAATTACCTCAAATACTAAATATTTTGAAGGGTGAAATGTCATTAGTAGGTCCACGCCCGGAACGTCCAGAGTTAGCAGCTGAAATAGAACGAGAGATTCCTGAGTTTCGATATCGATTAAAAGTGAAGGCAGGACTTACGGGATTTGCTCAGGTTTATGGAAAATACAACACGAATTCTTATGATAAACTGAAATTGGATTTGATGTATATTAGAAAATATTCATTAATGCTGGATTTGAAGCTGATTCTTATGACACCAAAAATTATGTTTTTGAAAGAAAGTACAGAAGGCGTAAGTATAGAATCAGAAATTTCAGATAGGAATCAGTATGATAGAAGAAAAGATGGATAGAAAAAAGAAAAGAAGAATTGCACATGTATTGAAATCATCAATTTATTCTGGTGCTGAAAACGTAGCTTTGACTATTATAAAGGGACTTCAAGAGGAATATGAATTTGTATATATTGCTACAGAGGGACCAATTAGGGAAAAGCTAGAGGAAGAAAAAATTCCCTTTATATTATTGGAAAAATTTAACAGACGAAATTTAAAGAACGCGTTAAATAGAATTCAACCTGATATAATACATGCTCACGATTTTTCAGCGACAGTGATGAGTTTATTATGTGGAAATTATCGTGTGATTTCTCACTTACACTACGATCCACCATGGGCCAGAAAATGGGATTTAAAAACAATTATTTTTGCTGTTTTAGGAAAAAGAATTGAAAAGATTTTAGCAGTATCTCAGCGGGCCTATCAAAATCTTGTGTTTTCTGACATTTTAAAAAATAAAATGCAGATGATAGGAAATCCTATTGATAAGGAGTATATCTTGTCTATGGGAGAAAATGAGAAAAGAAAGCAATATGATATTTTGTTTGTGGGGAGATTTGCAGAACAAAAGTCTCCACAGACATTTATTGAAATTGTGCGGAGACTAACGGCGACAGGAAAAACTGTTCGATGTGCTATGGTGGGAGCAGGGGAGTTAGAGGAAGAATGTAAGGCTCTGATTAAGATGAACAATCTGCAGGATAATATAGAACTTCTTGGATTTCAGAAAAACCCCTATCAGTTTATGAAAAAATCAAAGCTTTTATGTGTTACATCTTTATGGGAAGGATATGGATTGGTTGCAGCAGAAGCCAATATTTTGGGAGTTCCAGTTCTCTCAACAAGGACAGGAGGTGTTACAGAAATATTTGGAGAAAATGCAATAGAATTATGTGCGGATGAAACAGATTTTGTTAAGAAAATTTTGCTTCTTCTGAATGATGGGCAGGAATATCAAAAGTGGCAGGAAAGAGCTTTGGAAAGAGCTGAGGGATTTATAACTCCAGAAGAATATATTAGGCAACTACGAGTAATTTATCAAGAGGAAATAGAAAGCATATGAATACATTAAAAGGTTTAAAAGTAAGATTGGATGTGTTTTTTCAATATAAAGATTTATTGTATAATCTGGTATCCAGAGATATAAAAGTGAGATACAGAAAGTCTTTTTTAGGTATGCTGTGGACGGTATTGAACCCGTTATTAATGATGATGGTTATGACAATTGTATTTTCTACGCTATTTAAATCAACAATTGAGAATTTTCCCATTTATTTTTTGGCTGGAAACCTTATTTTCACGTTGAACTCTGAGATTACTAATAACTGTACCTATGCAATTATTGGTAATGCACCGTTGTTAAAGAAAGTATATATTCCCAAATACTTATTTCCATTATCTAAGGCAGGATCAGCATTAGTGAATTTAATATTCTCATTGATAGCAATGTTTTTGGTTATGATTATATTAAGAGTACCATTTTTGCCGACACTGTTATTGCTGCCGATTCCAATTGCCTATGCATTTTTGTTTTCTGTCGGTTTGGGATTATTGCTGTCTGCAGTAACCGTTTATTTTAGAGATATCGCATATTTTTATTCTGTATTGTTAATTGCATGGAACTATTTTACTCCTGTATTTTATCCCATTGAGATTTTGCCAGATTTTGCAAGAAAATTAATGCAGCTAAATCCATTATATCATTATATTGACTATATGAGAAATTTGATTTTACATGGAACTTTTCCGAGTTTAAAGGAAAATTTGGTTTGTTTAATGATGGGAGTTATAATGGTAATAATCGGAATGTTTGTTTTTTATAAAAAACAGGATAACTTTATTTTATATATCTAAGAGGAACTGAGATGGAGAATACGGTTGTAAAAGTAGAAGATGTATCGATGATGTTTAATATGAGTCAGGAAAAGGTTGACAATATTAAAGAATACATCATAAAAATGTTAAAGCATGAACTGATGTTTCATGAATTTTGGGCTTTGAAAAATGTATCTTTTGAATTAAAAAAAGGAGATTCATTAGGAATTGTCGGATTAAATGGCTCAGGTAAGAGTACTCTCTTAAAAGTAATTGCAGGAGTACTAAAGCCAACAAAAGGTCACGTAGCAACCATGGGAAGTATAGCCCCATTAATTGAGCTTGGCGCTGGTTTTGATGATGATTTATCAGCAGAAGAAAATATTTTATTAAATGGTTCTATTTTAGGATATTCAAAAGAATATATGATGTCCAGATATGATGATATTATTAAATTTGCAGAATTGGAAGGATTTACAAACACAGCTTTAAAGAATTTTTCATCAGGAATGAAGGCGCGTCTGGGGTTTGCAATTGCTACTATGAATATTCCGGATATTCTTATACTAGATGAGGTATTAGCGGTAGGTGATTTTAAGTTTCAGGAAAAGAGCTTTGCCAGAACGAAAGAGATTATCAATTCGGGAACGACAGTACTGTTTGTTTCCCATTCTGTCAACCAGGTGAGAGATATCTGCAATAAGGTATTGTGGTTGGATCATGGTGAGGTAGTGATGTTTGGAGATACTGAGACAGTATGTTCTGCGTATGAAAAAATATAAGAGAGTATAGATGAAGAAAAAAATTTTATTTGTAATTACACAGTTTTATAAAGGTGGAGCAGAAACATCTTTGTTGAATCTGTTCCATTGTCTGGATTCACGGAAATATGAAGTGGATTTTTTGGTACTAAATCAAATAGAATATCAGGATGCAACATCTTTGATGGGGGAAGTGCCGGAGTGGATCCATGTTTTTGATGCAGTAAAACATCAGAGACATGGATTAAAGCTGGAACAGTTGGCTGGAAAGGTATATCGCCGTATTTTTCATACAGAAACTTATGTGAAATCAGCAGCCAGCTTTGTAAAACATCAGAAATATGATGTGGCAATTTCTTTTGGAGAATGGCTGTCACCGGCCTTTTTGGTAAAAAAAGTAAATGCTGTGAAAAAATATGTGTGGATTCATATTGATTTAGACAAAGCGGATTTTGTAAATAAAGAAGAACTGGTGAAATATGATTCAAGAATTACGGGATATATTTTCGCTTCTGAGAAATCGCGTCAGAGTTCAATTCATCGTTGTCCTCAGATGACAGAAAAATCTATAGTTGTACATAATATTCTAAATAGGCAAAATATTTTATCTCGAGCTGCAGAAGAGGTTATTTTACCTCAGGCGAACGGTTCTTTTTTATTAAGTGTTGGAAATCTGAGAATAGAGAAGAATTATCCGAGACAAATCGAAGTTATGAGGATTTTGAAGAAGAAAAAAATTCCGATTAAATGGATTTGTGTTGGCTCTACGGTAGATAAAAATGTATATGGAGAAGTATCTGAGCTTTTAGAGAAGTATCAATTAAAGGATGATTTTATTTTGTGCGGTGCAGATGATAATCCATATAAATATATGAAACGGGCAAAGGCTGTTATGGTACTGTCTGACCATGAATCGTGGTCATTGGTGATATCTGAGGCAAAGGTGTTGGGGATTCCAGTGATTGCAACGAATACTTCTGGGGCACAGGAGCAGATTGTTAATGGAGAAACAGGAATTATTACATCATTTCAAGCTGAGGAAATTGCAGGGGAGATTGAGGAGTTTTTAAACGATTTGGAACTTCAAAATAAGATTAAGAAAAATTTGATATTGGATAATACTCAAAATTTGGGAATATTGGAGTTTGAAGATCTGTTGGAGAGATAAGTATATGAAGAAATTATTATATATTATTGATGATATCAACTATAATAGCGGTGCAAAAGCTGTTACGCTACTGCAGATGAAACAACTGCAGCAGGAGTATGATATCTACCTTTTGTCATTGGCTAGGCCAAAGGAGTCCTTGGATTTTTTGGGGGATGCTCATGTGTTGGAGCCGTACATTTGGGGAATCACAGAAATTTATGCAGCTTCGTTTAAACAGGCATTACAAAGCAAAAATTATTCTGTTTTACAAAAAATTTCTCGTATATTGTACGCAATTAGTCTTCGCTGTGGCTTTGGGGATGCTTATTTTGAGTGGCAGATTAAGAAAAAGTTGAAACCGCTCATGGAGCAGTTTGATACAGTTATAGTTGTTAGTGAGGCTTCAAAATTACGGAGATTGGTCTCAGAATTGAGTCATCCAAAAAAGATTCAATGGATTCATACAGATTATGCCCGATGGAGTCAGTTTTCTGAATGGAGTAGGGCAGTTACTAAAAAAGATTCTTTTATTTATTCTAAATTTGATTATATTGTGGTTCTGTCTGAACATTGCAGAAAGGGAATGGCAGAAAAAATTCCTGAACTGGCAAATAAGATAGTAGTTATCCCTAATTTGATTGACGGAGATCGGGTTATTAAATTGGCTGCAGAAATCTGCCCGGTGATGATAAATCCAGAAAACCTTAATCTGGTGACTGTAGCTAGAATTGATAGAGAAAAACGAATAGACAAGGTATTGGAACTGGCAAGCCAGTTAAAGAAAAGAAATATATCGTTTATGTGGTATATTATTGGAGACGGTCCTCAGCGAATAGAAATGGAAAAGAGAAGTCGGGAACTGGACGTGGAGAATCAGGTTCAGTTTTTGGGGCATTTAAATAATCCGTATCCAGTGATGTCTAAGTGCGATACACTAGTATTGGTTTCTAAGTATGAAGGAACTCCAGTTACGATAGATGAGGCTATGGTGTTGGGGATTGGAGTGATTGCACCGAGAGTCGGTGGTATAGCGGAGCAAATAAGTGGATATGAGAATAGTGAGTTATATTCGCCGTTAAACCTTCCAGAGTTGGAATTATTACAAAAGACTAATAAAACGCAGTTTGGAATGGAATATAAAACTCATAATCTTGAATCATTAGGAAAAATTGAAAAGTTGATTAAATAGTATAGGTGGAAAGATGGTGAATTAATGAGACAACTAAAATCTATAGTGAATATTTTTATAGTTATGTTTCTTGCCTTTTATGGAGCAGAAATATTTTTGGCAAATAATTATATTGAGGGAAAAGGGCAATTTCTATTTGTGTTTTTATATTTTATCTTTATGTTGTCAGTTATTATTCATTTGATTTTTAGAATGAAAAAAACATACAGTATTGGTATGATAATATTGCTGATTTTTGCATCTGGTTGCATATCTTGGATTTGTAAAGACAATATGTTAATAACATTCCCGCAAGATGAAATTACTATTCATATTACTGCTACAGGAGAGAAAAATGAAAATTCGCAAGGGACAGAAATCTGGATTTCGGAAATAACTGCAGATAATGAAAATGTGGATTTAAGCACAGTCTGGCATGATGATGTGTGGACTTATGATAAGAACACGGAGTATTTATATGCAGTTCCAAAAGATAGAGAGTCCTTTTTGGAGCTTTCTTTTAGAAAAGCGAGTGTTATACAAATTGGATTTATCAAACATGAGTGGTCTGGAATTGTTGGTGTCGATAGTACTAATGGGGCTAATGAGACTATAGATTTGTATGATAAAGATGGAGATAACGTAGTGTATTCTATAGAAGTTCCTAGAACTACTAATATTGGTTGGAAAATACTATCATTTGGAGCAGCATGGTTACTTATATACGGTATATTGTATATGAGTATTAGTATTATAGATAAACTATACAATAAGAAAAATTCCCGATAAAAAATGAAAGGTAGGAGGGAAAATGAAAAAAGTACTGATTGTAATGGATGATATTAATTACAGGGGCGGTGCGCATTTTGTTACATTTAATATAGCAAATACCTGGTGTGAAAATGATATAAAAGTGTCAATTTTTTCTCCTGTAAAAGTAAATAAAGAAACATTAAGGTATTTGAATAAAGGGGTAGAAATTCTTGATAAAGAAGATTATAAAGCATTTGACTATGTAATAGTACCATTTGAAAATTCTCAATTTAAAGAAAAGGTATCCCAGTTAACAAAGATAAAAAAAATACAATGGATTCATATTGATTACAAATATTGGGCAGAGAAAGTTGATCTTGATCTGGAAAAGGAAAGGGAAATATATAAAAATTTCGACCGGTTTGTATTTGTTTCTGAGGGGGCAAAAGATGGTTTTGTTGACATATTTCCGGAGTATGAAAAAAAATGTAAAACCGTATATAATCTGGTAGAAGAAAAAGAGATAAAAGAAAAATCATTAGAAAATATAGACGAAGAAATATTTAATAAAAACCCGGATGAATTAAATGTATTGTTAGTTGGGAGATTGGAACCACAAAAGGCATACAATAGAGCAATTGATATAGCAAAGATTTTAAAAGAGAAAGAAAAAATAAATTGGTTCTTTTTAGGAAAAGGCTATCAGTATGAAGAATTAAAAGAGCGTTGTAAGAAGTATCATCTTGATAATGTGAAATTTTTAGGCTATAGAGAAAATCCATATGCATATATGAGACATGCAGATATTGTAGGGCTTTTGTCAGAATATGAGGGATTTGGTCTGACGGTAATTGAGGGAATGTTATCAGGAACTCCGGTATTAGCAACAAAATCTACAGGGGTAGATGAGATTTTTGATACACAGGGTGGCTGGATAATTGATAATAATATTTTTGCTATTATAAATCAACTGGAAGAAATTATAGAGAATTCATCTGAGTATGAACAGAAAAAAGAGTATTTAAAAAACTATAAATATGATAACGACAGTGTAAGGAAACAGCTGATTGAGTTGTTTGATGAGTCGGAGGAGATGGACGAAAAACAAATGCAGCCTAATATTTATGAAGAAAATCCTAAAGTGTCTATAGTAGTTCCAGTATATAATATGGAAGAGTACTTGACAGAATGTCTTGACACATTGGTTGAACAATCATTAGAGGATATAGAAATTATTATTGTTAATGATGGTTCTACAGATCGCTCCCAAGAGATTATTGATGATTATGTATATAGGTTTTCTGATAAGATTCGTGCATTTTCAATACCGAATTCAGGTCTTGGAATGGCTAGAAATTATGGTATACAGAGAGCAAGAGGAAGATATGTAGGATTTGTAGATTCTGATGATCTTGTCGATTTGAAAATGTTTGAAAAGTTATATAAATTTGCTTCGAAAGAAAAAGCGGATTGTGTTATCTGTGACTATATTGCATTTTGGGAAGATGGAAGAAAAGAATACGTTCACAGTTTGCCTAAAAAGAGTGATAGATTTGAAATTATTAAGCAGTCAACAAAATATGGTGTTGTGAATGCGGTCACGAAACTTTTTGATATAGAGTTAATAAAAAAAATTCAGTTTCCTGAGGGATTTTACGAAGATTTGGCAACAATTCCAATTTGGTTAACAAATGCAAATAAGATAGCATATTTAAATCAAGGATTATATTATTACAGGCAAAGAAGCGGTTCTATTACTTCTATTAAGTCAGGGGATGAGAGATTAAAGGGGGTATATGACTGCTGGAACAGAATTTTAAATGAAACAAATCCTCTATTAAAAAAAGAAATTCAATATGCGGTATATTGGAGTCTTGATTTCTTCAGTACTAATTTTTTGGATGGATTTACTAAATATAGCCAGGACTATTATCTGTTGCATAAAAGTGAATTTGAAAACAATGATTATATAGAAGAAGCTATTAAGAATGGAGATTTATTAAATTTTGAAAAACTGGATAAGATTCCTAAGATAATACACTATTGCTGGTTTGGAAAAGGCCCTAAAAGTGACTTGATCTTAATGTGTATAGAATCGTGGAAAAAGTATGCGCCTGATTTCGAGATTATTGAATGGAATGAAGATAATTGTGATATTAATGAAAATAAGTATGTAAAAAAAGCATATGAGGATAAAAAGTGGGCATTTGTATCTGATTATTTTCGTTTAAAAGTATTATATGAAATGGGAGGGGTTTATTTAGATACGGACATGGAATTAATGAAACCACTGGAACCATGTTTATATCAAAATGCTTTTTTTGCATTTGAAACGCCTATTTTCATTCATGCTGGAATTATTGGAGCTGTACCACATCATAATCTTATATATAAAATAATGACTAGTTACCAAAATGATGAGTTTTGCGTTGAAGTAAAGAATATACCCAAAACCATACCCATGAGAATTACTGAAATACTAAGTAAAGAAACAAATTTGGTGAAAAATGGAAAAATGCAGATTTTGGATGGAAATATTAAAATATACAGTGCTAATATGATGACAGTGAATTTTTCTGATGGAATGTGTATCGCAAATCATCACTACGATGGAAACTGGTTGGATAAAGATAAGTCGTCTTATAATTACAGATATGAAGTACTCAAACATTATTTTACATGGGATTTATTAGAAAGACTGAGGAAAGTAAATGCATGTATATCCGATGAGGAGTGTAGTGATCTAAATAGTTTTGAACAGGCAAGATTTAAACAATTATATTATGAACTGGTATCTTCAACTAGTTGGAAAATGACAAAGCCTTTACGCAAAATTTTGGATTGCTTAAAGGGAAAAAAGAGTACAAAAATTGATCCTAAAGGTATTTATGATTATAAGCAATTATATGAACAGGCAATATCTTCAACTAGCTGGAAACTAACGAAACCATTACGAAATATGAAAGATAGTGTAATGGAAAAGAACAAATATGAGACAGAATAATTAGCTTATATGGGAGTATAATAAGAAGTACTTTACTTTGTCAGAAGTGCCTTTTGATGCTTCTGACAAAGTTAAAGATGAGAAAGGTTTAATTTGTGAAAAAATATATTCTGGAAATAATTAGTGTATTTGTATTAATTGTGTTTTTGATTGCTTTTCCCCGGTCTACAGAAACTACCATTTATTTAACTGGTGGAGTTGAGCCGGTAGGAGAAGTATGGATAGCAGATATAGAAATTAATGGACAAAAAGATTCATTGAAAACATATCCTTTATCTGGAAAATGGGAGTATATAAATGAAAATATTGTATACGTACCTTCTGATTCACAGGACGAAGATATGTTGGAACTCTGTTTTAACAACGCAAAATCTGTAAGAATCACTTTTTGGAAACATGATTGGAGTGGCGGTCTTGGAATTTATGATGGAGATGAATATACAGAATTAAATTTATGTGATCAGACCGGCAGCGTTGTATACGATGTGAAAAATATAAAACCAGTAATGTTAGAATCAGAAAATCTGATTGTCAGTATACTGAGTTTAGGCATACTTCTGATATTATTGCATTGCATAGATAAAAAGCATAGAGAGTCAAAACAGAATAACTGGGGATTAGTGGTTATTAATACAGTTGTTTTCTGCAGAATAGCTGATGCGTTTAACATGATTGGTTATATGCTCTTTGCACTTTTTATGATGTATTTTCTGTTTGTCAAAAGTAAAGTTCAAAATCACAGATTCTATTATATAACACTTGCTGTGAGTTTCGTCTATTCATTATATCAATTTGCGAATCCGTATTTACCAGATTCCAAGAGCGTGATGGGAATATTATTTTTACTATTAGTGTTTTATTCCTTGGAAATTGGAATAGAAAAAGTTTGGAGCCGATATATAGTAATTGCAATTACACCTATATTATGTTTTTTTATGATTGAGTGTATCAGCAATGTAAATATATCACAGCTAAAGGGTTCGATGATAGTTTTAGGGATTGTCATCACCTCTATTTTTTTATTTATCACAGTAAATGTAATTTGTTTTAAAAATTTAGGATGGTATTTGAGCTTTTTAAGTGCATTTGTTATATCTGTAGGGAATTATTATGTGATTCAATTTAAAAAATATGCATTGACCTTTGGAGATCTGATGCAGTTTAAAACAGGTATGGCTGTAGCTGGTGATTATCAGTATTATTTGTCAAATGAGATTGTATATGGATTTTTGATTTTGATTGTATTAATTAGTTTAGTACATTTTTATATTCCGGCAGAGCCTTTGACTGTTGTAAAGGTAAAAAAGCGTATGTTTACCGGTATAATAATGCTGTTTCTACAATTGGGCGTAGTCCGCTTTATTGATTTTCAGCAGACGTTCCATGTGGCATGGGATAACTGGGATACAACTCAGACTTACAGTAAATATGGCTTTTTAGTATCATTTATTACTTCAGTACAAAGAATGAACATAGAAGAGCCAGATGGATATTCAAAAGAAAAAGCAGAAAACATTTTAAATAAGTATACTTCTGATATAATTGAAGGTGAAGAAGAAAAACCAGTTATTATTGCAATTATGAATGAGTCATTGAGTGATTTAAATGATCTGGGGAGTCTGGGAGAAACAGAAGATGTAATGTGGTATCTGAATTCTATGGATGATTTTTTAGAAAAGGGAAAAACCTTTATGTCTGTTCGGGGCGGTGGAACCTGTAATTCAGAATTTGAATTTCTGACAGGGAATTCCATGGGATTTTTTAAGGATTTATATCCTTATACGCAATATAGTTTTAACGAGATACCATCTTTAACTAATGAATTGAAGAACTTGGGATATAAAACAGTGGCAATGCATCCTGCGAGTGCAACAAACTATCGGCGTCAGGGCGTATATAAAGAAATGGGATTTGATGAATTTTATAGCATTGATAGTTATGATGATAAGTATGAAAAGGTATTTTTAGACAGAATATCGGATGAGGATAATTATAGAGAGATTATAAAACGATTGGAAAACAGTAATAAAGATGAGCCATTATTTATTTTTAATGTTACAATTCAGAATCATGGAGATTATGATATGGCTCAGTTTAATCCCTCCTATGAACGCATTAAAATAGATTCAGATTTGGAGCAATATGATAGTGCGTGGATGTACTTATCGTTAATAAAGGAGTCTAATAATGCATTGAAGTATTTAGTTGATGAACTCAGGAAGATAGACAGACCAATAATTTTGTGTGTGTTTGGAGATCATCAGCCCGGTTGTTTAAGTACAGAGTTTGAAGAGCAGATTTTTGAATGGGATCAAACCCAATCAGAGTTAGCTAATCAGCAGCGGTATTATATGACACCTTATTTTATATGGGCCAATTATTCAGTAAACGAACCAGTGACCGGTAAAGATGGGCAGGTAAGCAGTCCTAATTATTTGGCGGCGAAGTTATTAAAGTATGCAGGGCTTAAAACAACGAACTGGTTTGACTTTTTATATGAAATGCAACAGCATGTGCCGGTAATTAACAGTTTTGGTTATATGGGAGATGATGAAATCTGGCATGATATGGATGAGCAAAATAGTTATACAAAATGGATACACGATTATAGAATTTTACAGTATTATCAAGTGATTCAAAAGAAGTGATTTATCTATAGAATTTAATAATGGTGTGATTCAGGGTAAAGTATCGTTTGCTTTAAAAACTATTAAATGACATTCTTACGGAAATAGTAGAATGGATAATGGTTTGTAATAATTATATTTGTGCTAAAAATATCTTGGCTGTGGTTCTGCCGAAGTTAGCAAGATAGATGGATTGCTCTATGGCAAGAAGGTTTTAATAACTTTATAACAATCAATGGAGAAAACTATTATGTATGACTATCTTATTGTAGGCGCTGGCCTTTTCGGCGCAGTATTTGCTCACGAGGCAAAGAAGCACGGAAAGAGTGTCTTAGTGATTGATCGCAGACCGAACATTGCGGGAAATGTGTATACAGAAGAGATTGAGGGCATCAATGTGCACAAGTACGGTGCCCACATTTTCCATACGAACAATAAAGAGGTCTGGGAGTATGTAAATCAGTTTGCAGAGTTTAACCGGTTTACCAATTCCCCGGTAGCGAATTATCATGGAGAACTGTATTCTTTGCCCTTTAATATGTATACCTTTAACAAGATGTGGGGCGTAGTGACTCCGGAGGAGGCGGAAGCCAAGATTGAGGAGCAGAAGAAGGCAGCAGGAATTACAGAGCCGAAGAATCTGGAGGAACAGGCTATCAGCCTGGTGGGAACGGATATTTATGAAAAGCTGATTAAGGGATATACGGAGAAGCAGTGGGGACGGCCCTGCGATCAGCTTCCATCTTTTATTATCAAGCGGCTTCCGGTTCGCTTTACCTTTGATAATAATTATTTTAATGCTTTGTATCAGGGAATCCCGGTAGGCGGTTATACAAAAATGGTTGCTAATATGCTGGAGGGAATTGAGGTTCGCCTTGGCGTGGATTATCTGGAGCATAAGGAGGAGTACGACAGTCTGGCGGAAAGGGTGATTTACACAGGTGCTATTGATGCATATTTTGATTTCCGGTTGGGTGCTCTGGAATATCGTTCTGTCCGTTTTGAGACAGAGGTGCTGGACAAGCCGAATTTCCAGGGAAATGCGGCAGTGAATTATACAGATGCAGAGACGCCGTGGACCAGAATCATTGAGCATAAGTGGTTTGAGTTTGGAACACAGCCAAAAACGGTTATCAGCCGGGAGTACAGTTCAGAATGGAAGCCGGGAGATGAGCCTTATTATCCGGTGAATGACGAGAAGAACGGAGCTGTATATCAGGCATATCGTGAGTTGGCGGCTCAGGAGGAGAATGTGATTTTTGGCGGTCGTTTGGGTGAGTATAAGTATTATGATATGGATAAGGTGATTGAGTCTGCACTTGTGATGGCGAAGGAAGAGCTGGAGAGATAAAGTAGTGACATAAATCTAAAAAAGAGTAGCTGTTTTCTCTGTTATAGCTGCAATATTATCAGAAGGAATTTCCCTCTGTCTGGGAAATCCTTGGGCAGCAGGATTGACAGAGGTAAATTGGAGGAGAAGACGCGTTATTTGAAGGAAAATCCGAAGGGAGTGAGGGAGATGAGTAAGGTGATGGAGGACTTGCGGAAAGAGAGCTTTGCAAAAGGTCAAGAAGAAGGCCGCAGAGAACAGGCTCAGACGGCTGCCAGGAATCTGTCTGCCCAGGGCTTGTCCGTGGACCAGATTGCCCAGGCGGTTGGCTTTAGCGTGGAAGCTGTGAAGGAATGGCTTGCACAGAAGGCAGTTTAGGAAGATGACAGGTGTTACTAGGAATCAGGAAAGGCTTTCTATTTTCTGATAGTCAGATTTATAGTACAATAAAAGAGAAAGAGCGGAGAGTATATCCAATAAGCCGCTTACGGAAATTATAGCAGCAGTAGATTGCGGAGCCATTTGTTCTATGATAGGATGAAAAAACAGAGAGCAATAGAAACGATTCATAGAACAGGAGATGGTGGTACATGGGTGTAACTGGTTGGCAGAGACAGGAACAGCGTCATCAGGAGGATCTTCAGCGGTTGAGAGGCTTCCGTCCGATTGATGACACATTTATGCGTGGTCTGTTTAAGGAAAATATCCCGCTGGCAGAGTTTGTGCTTCGCATTATTACAGGACAACCGGATCTGATTTTGATAAAGTGCGAAACACAGGCGGATTTCAAGCGTGTTACCGGGGCGCGGTCGATTTGTCTGGATGCTTATGCAACAGACAGTACCGGAAAGAAATATGACATTGAGGTACAGCGCTCAGATAATGGGGCAGACCCACATCGAGCGAGATATCATTCCAGTATGATGGATGTGGAGAATCTGGATGAGAAGCAGGATTACAGAGAGCTTCCGGACACATATGTTATATTTATTACGGAAAATGACTACTATAAGGCAGGAGAGCCGCTCTATGTGATTGAAAACAGGAATCTTACGCTGAATCAGCCTTTTGATGATGGAGCGCACATTCTGTATGTAAATGGAGAGTACCGGGATGATTCAGATCTTGGCAAGCTGATGCATGATTTTAATTGTACTGATGCAGATGATATGAATTTCGAGATTCTTGCGGAGAAGACGCGTTATTTGAAGGAGAACCCGAAAGGAGTGAGAGAAATGTGTAAGGTAATGGAAGACTTGCGGGAAGAGAGCTTTGCAGAGGGCCGGGAAAAACAGGCCCAGATGACTGCCAGGAACCTTTCAGTTCAGGGCTTATCTGTGGAACAGATTGCCCAGGCGGTTGGTTTTAGTGTGGAAGCTGTGAAAGAGTGGCTTGCGCAGAAGGATGTATAGACAAGGGATGGAATGTGCGGGAATTTACCGGATAGATGAAGGAAAAGGCTGTACAGGGGAATCGTATTATCCCCTGCACAGCCTTTCGTAAATGGCTTTCATTTTTTTTACAACAGAATCGGAGCTGAATGCTTCGCTGAGACGCCGGTTGTTCTGGCCCAGCTCTCGGAGACGGGCGGGCAGATGATTCGGCGTATCCAGCAGATGACGGATGGCCTGACTGTAGGCAGAGACGTCATCTGCTTTTTTGATCATGATTCCGCCGGAGCAGACTTTGGCGGTGTCAGTCTGGGAGAGAACTTCTCCCATCAGATCCTGGCTGCCCCGAATATCAGAGCAGATAACGGGGAGTCCGCTGGCCATGGCCTCCAAAAGTGCCATAGGAAGACCTTCCTGATAGGAGGGGAAGAGGAAAATATCTGCTGTCTGCAGGATTTCCAGCATATCTTCCCGATATCCGGCGAAGGTGACCATATGGGAGATTCCCAGCTCTTTGGCCAGTTGGTGAAGCTCTTTTTCCAGTTTTCCGTGACCGCAGAGCAGATAATGAATTTGCGTCATGTCTTTTAGCTGCGCCAGCGCCCGGAGAATGGTTTCGTGATTTTTACGGGGAATCAGTTCTCCGGAGGACAGCAGAAGAAGTTTTTCTGATGGGATTCCCAGCTCTTCTTTTTTCTGACGGATCTCCTCTTCTGATAAATGAGGAATCCTGGAAAAATCCATTCCTACTCCGGGCAGATAGTCTACATATTTTGCATGAAAGTGTTTCTTTGCCCGTTGGTAATCCTCATGGTTAATGCAGATTTGCTGATCTGTGAAGCGGGAAAGAAATTGCTCCATGGGGTAATAACAGAGCCAGTTTACTGGTTTTGCGCCTTTGAAAAAATGGAATCCGTGAGCTGTGTATATTACAGGCCCGGTGTGAGTGGCGTGGGCGGCCAGCCGTGCCATGACGCCTCCCATGGGAGTGTGGCAGTGAACCAGCTGAAACTGCTCCTGTTCCATAACGGCCTTCAGCTGCCGGAAAACTGTGATATTTTCTGGTTTAAAAGGGCTGCGGACGAAATCAATTTGATGGCGGATGATTCCGGTTCCGTCCAGACGATGATTGTCTGTTCCGTAAGAAGGTGTATTGTAATTGGAGGCATAGTGAACTTCAAATCCCATATTTTGAAGGAGGCGGACATTGTTCATTTCAAATTGGGGAACAAAGCCGCTGACTGTGGTAACTAAAAGAGCTTTCTTTTTTGACGGCATATGTATTTTCAATCCTTTTCTTGTGATTTGTTTTTTGGAATCGTTTGCTGTTGTATCTTATGAACAGTATAGCATAAAAGGCAGAAAGGGGGACAGGAAAATCTGTCCTGTCTGGTATAAATTTCAGAAGAGAACAAATGTATAAATATTCTATATAATTAAATAAAGTGAATATTAAATGAAAAATACTTGACATATATGTATAATTAATGTATAATCTGGCCTAAACACACAGAAAAGTGTAAGAATATACGACAGAGAGAACGAGGGAGAGAATATTATGAAAAAAACGATGGCTTTGGTAGTTGGGATGATGATGGCGGCTTCTCTGGCAGGCTGCGGAGCAAAAAATGAAAGTAAAACTGTGGATGATATTAAAAAGGCGGGAAAGCTTGTGATGGCTACAGATGCTGCGTGGGCTCCGTTTGAGTATATTGCTGATACGGACACGCCGGTTGGCTCAGATATTGATTTGGCTCAGGCGATTGCGGATCAATGGGGAGTGGAACTGGAGATTATCAATGCAGCCTTTGATACCCTTCCTCAGTATCTTGATAATGGCAAGGCAGATATTGTGATTGCGGCTATGACGATTACAGATGAGAGAAAGGAACAGATGGCATTTTCGGATCCGTATACAGTATCGACCCAGTACATTATTGTGAATGAGGCGGATACTTCGGTAAAGACTATTGAGGATCTGGCGGGAAAGAAGGTGGCTGTTCATCTGGGAACTACAGGCGATTTTCTTGTTTCTGATGAAATTGCAGATGGATGCCTGAAGGATACGGGAGCGGAAGTGGTTCAGTATAAAAACCTGACAGAGGGATGTCTTGCTCTTCAGAAGGGAGATGTAGATGCAGTGATGCTGGATCTCCTTGCAGCCCAGAATTTCTGTGCGGTGAATGACGGTTTAACATGCTTTGAAGCGAAATACGCAGATGGCTCTTCCACAAAGGAGGAATATGGCATCGGTGTGAAGAAGTCTAATACAGAGCTGGTAAAGGCGATCAATGAGGCAATTAAGCCGATGGTAGAAAACGGAAGCATTGACGCAAGTATTGAGAAGCACAAAGAACTGGCATCGCTGCTTGAGCAGTAGCCGGGGATTTCAGGAGGCAGGATATGAGTTTGTTTGAGAGCTTTTTATCTCAGTTTCAAAAGGCATTTATTGTAGATAGCCGCTGGAAGATTTTTCTGAAGGGCTTTGTGAATACCATGATCATTACACTGGCAGCAGCAGCTATTGGTATTCTGATAGGTGTTGTGATTGCAGTATTTCGTTATATGGCCTCTCAGAAGGATCCGAGAAAGAAACGGACATTTGGAAGCGCAGTGATTGGAGTTATAGACCGGCTGATGGCAGCTTATGTGGCTGTGATTCGCGGAACTCCTCTGGCAATTCAGCTGATGATTATGGCGTTTATTGTTCTTCGAGGCGTATCGGATGGAATGGTGGTTGCTATTGTTGCCTTTGGTTTGAATTCCGGCGCTTATGTGTCAGAGGTAATCCGTGCAGGTATCCAGTCAGTGGATGGCGGTCAGATGGAGGCGGGACGCTCTTTAGGTCTGAATCGTGTGGATGCGATGCGGCTGATTATTTTGCCTCAGGCTCTGAAGAATATCCTTCCGGCTCTGTGCAATGAGGCCATTGCCGTTTTGAAGGAAACGTCGATTGTGGGATTGATTGCAGTTGTGGATTTGACCCGGGCCAGTGATCTGGTGCGCAGCCGTACCATGCAGCCCTATTTTCCGTTGCTGGCAGTAGCGCTGATTTATTTCCTGCTGGTATACGGACTTTCGACAGGTGTTTCAAAATTGGAAAAGAGGTTGGCGAGAAGTGATAGAGGTTAAAAATCTGAAAAAGCAGTTTGGGGAGCTGTCAGTGCTGAATGGCATTACAGAGCATATTTCCCAGGGAGAAAAGATTGCAGTCATAGGGCCTTCTGGATCTGGAAAAAGCACATTTCTTCGTTGTCTGAACCTTCTGGAAATTCCAACAGAGGGGGAAATCTGGTTTGACGGCGTGAATATGACGGATGTGAATGTGGATATTGATAGGATGCGTCAGAAAATGGGAATGGTTTTCCAGCATTTTAATCTGTTTCCTCATTTGACTGTTTTGGAAAATATTATTCTGGCGCCTGTTCATTTGAAATTGCAGACCAGAAAAGAAGCGGAGGAGAATGCAAGACGCCTTCTGGAGAGAATCGGTCTTCTTGACAAGGCAGATACCTATCCGGCTATGCTGTCAGGCGGTCAGAAGCAGAGGATTGCCATTGTCCGGGCGCTTGCTATGAATCCAGAGGTTATGCTGTTTGATGAGCCGACCTCTGCTTTGGATCCGGAAATGGTTGGAGAGGTGCTGGATTTGATTCGAGAACTGGCAGACGAAGGTATGACGATGGTAATTGTGACCCATGAAATGGGATTTGCCAGAGAGGTGGCGACAAGAGTCATGTTTGTGGACGAGGGACAGATTAAGGAGCAGAATACGCCCGAGGAGTTATTTTCCAATCCGAAGAATCCACGGCTGAAGGAATTTTTATCAAAGATGCTATGATATAAGGAAGCGGCGAGGACGGGAGGTATGCTGCTGCAAAATGGTAAAAGCTTTATAGATACAAGAAAGAGTACAAAAATACCTGTGAATATTAAGAGTGTAAGAGAAAAGGGGAAAGAATATGTTTAAGAATGTGATTGTAAAAACACCGTGTAAGGCTGTTACAGAAGGAATTACTTCTGCTCCAGAGCTGGGAAAGCCGGATTATGAGAAGGCGCTGAAGCAGCATGAAAGCTATATTGCAGCATTGAAGCAATGCGGCGTGGAGGTGACTGTGCTTCCGGCGGATGAAAATTTTCCGGACAGCTGTTTTGTTGAGGATACAGCAGTCCTGACGAAAAAGTGTGCGGTGATTTCCAATCCTGGCGCTGCCACCCGGACAAAGGAGACGGAAGCTATGATTCCGGTGATTAAACAGTTTTATCCAGAGGAGTGCATTGAGTATATTCAGTCTCCTGGTACGATGGAGGGCGGAGATGTGATGATGGTGGGAGATACCTTTTATATTGGCCGTTCTGCGAGAACGAATGAGGAGGGAATCCGCCAGTTTTCTGAAATTTTGGCAAAATACGGTTATACGGTTGTAGAGGTTCCGCTGGAAAAGGTACTTCATTTAAAGACAGGGGTCAATTATCTGGAGAACAACAATATGCTGGTTTCCGGAGAATTTAAGGATAAAGCGGAGTTTGCCTCTTACAATCGTTATGAGATTCCGGAAAATGAGGCTTATGCGGCTAACTGTATCTGGGTGAATGATAAGGTACTTGTTCCGGCCGGTTATCCGACAGTGGAGAAGCTGGTGAAGGAAATGGGATATGAGGTGATTCTGGTGGACACCTCAGAATTTCGGAAGATTGACGGCGGTCTCAGCTGCCTGTCTCTGCGGTTTACGGCAATGAAATAAGGAAGTCTGTTTTGTCATAGATGTCTGACGCAGGCTCATACAATGTAAAAAACGTATTCAGGGGAAAAGCCCATGAAGGATTACATTGAGGAGCGGGCAGCAGCCATTGCCAACTATATTATTGAGCATCATGCAACAGTACGGCAGACAGCAAAGAAGTTTGGGATTAGTAAGAGTACGGTACATATAGAAGTGACAAAATAGAACGGTTCGTTTGGGCAATAGATTAAAGAAAAGCAAAGGAGAAACGAACCATGAAGAAGCTAAAAGAAAGAATGACAGAAAACGGTATGGATTATGTGCTGGTCGGTGACTATTACATCCCTGACTTGCAGCTGCCGGAGGAAAACCGTCCCATCGGGATTTGGGGGCGGATGCACAAAGTCTATTTGGAGCTGTACCATCCAGCCCGGTACAATGACCTGGTCTTGTCCGGTAAACTTTGGACATACCTTGCTGACTTAAACGAACAGGCACAGAACCGGCTGGATTGTATCATCGACCAGATGAAAGCTGCGGAAGGAATCACGGAGGAATTGAAAGCTCGTGATCAGATGGCATGGGTCAGAGCCATGAACAGCATCCGCAGCCGGGCAGAAGAAATCATCCGGTCAGAAATGATTTACTGCTGAATCCTCAGCTTTCCCATTCAGCCAGTTCCACAATAATATTACTCTGCTGGAGCAGCCAGTCCGAAAACTCATTCGGGCTGGCTTCTTTCTTTTTCACAGCCTGTTTCCGTTGCAAGGCTTCTTTTTTGAAAGTTTCAAAAGCAGCCTGCATTTCTTCCAGACGGTCAGCGGGGAATCCGGGTGTTTTCTTCGCCTTATTGATTTTATTCCGCCAGTTCTGACATTCATTCTTATAGCACAGGTCATAATTGTTTTTTCTGGCTCGTTCATCAAATTCACGTTTGTTCTGAAGGGACTGTTTTTTGCGGCATTTATCGCTGCAAAGCTCATACCGCTGGCTTTTGGCAAGAAACACTTTCCCACAGATTTTACATTTTCGGAAATAGAGTCCCCAATCGTTCAGCCGGTTCAGGTAATAGGTAATCAGCGGATACAGAGACGAATAAGCGGTAACACATTCCATTTTTCGCTTGCTGTCCGGATACCAAAGGTCAAGACGGGTATCTTCCTGTGGCACAGAACCATAAATATACGTGGTAATGTTCAGGCGCTTTGGCTTTCCTGTGTCTTCGTCAAAATCAAGGGGAGGGGTTCCCATAAATAAGGCAGTAAAGCCATTCATTTTTCCAATAAAACGCTCGCAGGCAGCTTCCCGATCCCGTGGCTCTCTCGCTTTTAAATATTCGTTCCAGATACGAAGCGCTGCGTACATTCTCACCGGATTGCCGGTGAGATATTTTTTTGCCAGAAAATCACCGGAAGTCTGTTCCAGTCCGGGCTGTTTCCAACGGTTGGAGTGCAAGGCTTCTCTCAGAGGTGCCAGACCAAAGCGGTTCCATTCCCCATCCGGGTCATGCTCGAAAGCCGACAGCATAGTTCCCAAAGGGCGTGTGACATCACATAGCACTTCTGCATTTTCATATCCCTGCAAACGAAACCGGATTTGCAGTTCTTCACCTATCAAAATGCGCTCCTTCATTTTCTGTCTGTCCAGCGTCAGGACAAGCAAAATGCGGTCATAAAGCGGTTCGTGCCGTACAAATTCAAATTTCATGCTATCCCATTCCATTCTGTTATGGTAATTTTATAATTTGATTATATCAGTTACACCAATAGTACTTCAAAGCTATTGTTTTGTCAAGATTAAGTCGATATGATGACATCAGATGGTAATTTCATTCCATCATGTACCTTGACAACTGAATGACCGTCTGAACTGAGATAAACCGCCATGATCTCTCTGAAAACAGAGAGCGAGCGCATCGAAAAATCGGTGACTCATGTATGTCGAGCAGGGCAGCATGAAGGAAACGGAACAGGTAGAACGGCAAATATGCGGAAAATGAAATATAAAAGAAATTCAAATAAAGGAGGAACACCGATATGAAAGAAAAAACGAAATGGAACGACTATGACGCTCTGCCCCTGATTCTAGATGTTACGGATATTCAGCATATCATGGGCATTTCCAGAGCCAGCGCCTATGAGCTGGTACACACACCAGGATTCCCGGCAGTCCGCAGCGGCAGGCTGATTAAGGTCAGCAAGCGAGCCTTTTTTGACTGGCTGGACAATAGCGGAAATCAGAATGAAAACAGAAAAGGAAGGACGGCGTGATCATGAGATTGAGTATTCAGGAAAAGAAAGTGCTGTATGCCTTTGCCTGTCCTAATTACCACAACACGGTGACAAGGCTGAAATGGCTGACAGGATTGACGGTTGATCCGCAAACAAAACGCAGGATGTTAGAGCTTGCCCGGAAGATGGAAACGGAAATGTCGGAAAGCTGGTATAACGGCTTTTACCATCATCTCCGCATGGAGATGGTCGAATACCGCTGTCTCAAGCGCAGCCTGCGTGTCTTGAAAAATAACACCGATTATGAGGAGGATTTGTATGACGAAGCTGTCTAAGTATGAGAAAGAAACCATCATCAACTGGAACGAGGCGGAGAATCTTGCCAGTATTTACACCTTTAACGCCAGCTTGAAGCGCAGGCTGGCAGAGTTCAGCCGGAAGTATCCGCTGCTTTGCCGCTTGGAACGCAGCACGCCGGAGGGCAGTGTGACCTATCTGCTGGATAAGTCCCGGTTGTCTGTCCGGTTCATCCCGCCCTACAGCGAGGAACGGAAAGCTGCTGCCAGCGCCTACGCCAGAGAGCATGGCTTTCAGAGCGTACAGACAGAAGAAAAAATCGCCTGAAATTGGGACGATTTGTGAAAAAATGCCGGGTCTGCACCCGACATTTTCACAGTCTGTTTATTCAAGAGTAGTAGGTATCCAGTACCATAAAGATTGAGAAATCGTCTGATTCGGAAGCTGTTTTCCGGGTCTGCATGAAAGGAGGGAAAAAGCAATGGGAAATCTGTATGGCTATATCCGTGTCAGCACCAGAGAGCAGAATGAAGACCGGCAGATTCTTGCTCTGAAGGAATTGTCCATTCCGGAGAAAAACCTGTTTATAGATAAGCAGTCCGGCAAGGATTTTGAACGACCTCAGTACCGAAAAATGGTGCGGAAGCTGAAAAAAGACGATCTGCTCTACATTAAGAGCATCGACCGTCTGGGGCGAAACTATTCTGAAATCCTGGAGCAATGGCGGATTTTGACCAAAGAAAAAGGGATTGACATTGTGGTACTGGATATGCCTCTGCTGGACACACGCCGTGGCAAAGACCTGATGGGAACTTTCCTGAGCGATATTGTCCTGCAAGTACTGTCCTTTGTGGCAGAAAATGAACGCTCCAATATCCGGCAGCGTCAGGCTGAAGGAATCGCCGCCGCCAAAGCAAGGGGCGTCCGCTTTGGCAGACCTCCAAAGCCTTTGCCAGAAAATTTTCACCATCTGTACCAGCAATGGAAAAACGGTAAAATCACCGGCACAGCTGCTGCAAAACTGTGCGGGATGCCCCTTTCCACCTTCCGCTATCGTGCGGCGATTTACGAAAAAGCCAAGTTATTGTAAGTGGGTATTTTTACAGGATTGTGTACCTTTCTGTAAAATGCTCACTTTTTATCAATAAGAAAATGATACCACAGAACAAGGGCTTTTTCCATACGAAATCTGTGAACAAAAGTGGCTTTGCCTCTTCTAAAGCCTCTGAAAATGCACCTGCGAAAAGGTACACCATCTTGTAGACGGCTACCTTTCTGTAAGTATGCGGATATACGAGGTGTAAGGGAATGGCAGAACAACAGGTAAAGTCAAGGAAGCGTGTAGCAGATCACGGTGAGGTATTCACCGCTGAGCGTGAAGTAAAAGCCATGTGCGACCTTGTAAAGCAGGAAACAGAACGAATTGAAAGCCGCTTTTTGGAGCCAGCCTGCGGAAACGGGAATTTTCTTGCGGAAGTTCTCAACAGAAAGTTGGCAGTGGTAAAAAGCCGTTATGGGAAAAGTCCTTTTGATTATGAACGGTACTCAGTACTGGCAATGACCAGCTTGTACGGAGTTGACATTTTGGAAGATAACGCAGAAGAATGCCGTCAGAGACTGTTTGATATTTGGAATAAGGAATATACCGCCAATGCCAAAGTCCAGGCAAACGAACAGTGCCGGGAAGCGGTACGGTTTATCCTGCGAAAAAACATTCTGTGCGGAGATGCGCTCACTATGCTCCAGGCGGACGGCTCCCCCATTGTATTTGCAGAATGGAGCCTTGTTACCGGCAATCAGATGAAACGCCGTGATTTTGCATTCGATGAGCTTCTGAATGGACACGAGGAACAGATGAATATTTTCATGATCGGCTGGGAGTATGACGAAGAAGTTCAGGCATTTATCCCATTGCCTATCAAGGAATATCCGCTGACCGATTACAGGAGGGTGCAGGATTATGAGTGATTTTTACAGCAATATGTATAACCCGGATGTCCTCACCTGTCTGGCGAATTTGTCTAATGATGAGGTATTCACGCCTCCAGAGGTGGCAAACCGGATGCTGGATATGCTGCCAGAGGAATTGTGGCATGACAGCAGCGCAACATTTCTCGACCCAGCCTGTAAGTCTGGGGTGTTCCTGCGGGAAATTGCCAAACGACTGATTGAAGGCTTACAAGAGGAAATCCCGGATTTGCAGGAACGCATCGACCATATTTTTCACAAGCAGCTGTATGGTATCGCAATCACTGAACTGACCAGCCTTCTTTCCCGGAGAAGTGTGTATTGTTCCAAGTATCCCAACAGCAAGTATTCCATCACGCTTTTTGAGGACACCAGCGGCAATATCCGGTACAAGCGGATACAGCATCGATGGCAGAATGGCAAATGTCTGTTCTGCGGCGCTTCTCAAAGTGAATACGAGCGAGGGGACGAACTGGAAATCCACGCTTATGAGTGGATACATACAATCAAACCGGAGGAGATATTCAAGATGAAATTTGATGTAATAATCGGCAATCCGCCGTATCAGTTGAGTGATGGTGGTGCACAAGCCAGTGCTTCCCCTTTGTATCACCTTTTTATCCAACAGGCAAAAAAGCTTAATCCACGCTATCTAACGATGATTATTCCTGCAAGATGGTATGCCGGTGGAAAAGGATTAGATGCTTTTCGTGATGAAATGTTGGATGATATCCACATAAAGGAATTGCATGATTTTCCAATAACAGATGATTGCTTTCCGGGAGTAAATATCCGAGGCGGCGTTTGCTATTTTCTTTGGGATAGAGCCTATGATAATAGGCGATCTCTAACAACTGTTGTGACACATACAAAAAATGATCAACAAGTTATGCTGCGACATTTACGGTATGAAGATTTGAATATATTTATCCGCAATGGATTTGCTCTTAAAATATTAGAGAAAGTCAATTCGATTAGCAAAGGAGATACACTTTCGCAATATGTATCACCTCGTAAGCCTTTTGGAATCAGTACTGACTTTGTTAAATCGGCAGATTTTCATTTAACCCCAAATGGTCTAAGACAACCATTATCATGTTATGGAAAAGGATTGCAAGTTGGATATATAGAAAGAAGTGCTATATCAGCACATAGTGAATGGATAGATAATTGGAAAATTATGACTTCACGAGCAAATAATATTGGCACGGAATTGAATGATGATAATCTGAATACCGTTGTATGTAAGCCTGGATTTGTGTGTACAGAATCATATTTGCTTATTGGAGTAGGCATGGAACTGGATGAAGTGATGTGTAAAAATCTATCACTGTATTTGCATACAAAGTTTGCACGCTTTTGTCACAGCCTTGCGAAAGCAAGCCAAGATGCTACAGCAAAGACTTATAGATTTGTCCCTGTTCAAGATTTTTCCAAGGTGTGGACAGACAAAGAACTTTATGAGAAATACGGTTTAACGGAGGAGGAAATTGCCTTTGTAGAGTCTATGATAAAGCCCATGGAGTTAGGTGGTGATGACAATGGCAACTGATTTTTTTCCACAACGCCCCGATGCTCACCCTATGATTTACGCCTATGAGGATACCAATCCGCAGTATAAAGGGCTTCTGAAAGTGGGCTATACTGCCATTGATGTGGACAAGCGTGTTGCCCAGCAGTATCCCACCAAACGACCGGATGGCAGCGTACCTTACCGGATTGTTTACCGGGAAAGCGCCATGTATCCGGATGGTTCTTCTTTCACCGACCATGATGTTCACCGGGTTTTGAAACGCAAGCAGATAACTGGCATGGGCGGTGAATGGTTCCGATGTACGGTAGATGATGTCCGAGCGGCGGTACTGGCAGTTAAAAATCACACTGCCAATGTAGAGAATCGTGTCAACAGCTTCTCCATGCGTCCAGAACAGCAGGAAGCCGTGGATAAGACAGCAGCCTATTTCCAAAGCGCTTATGCGGAGGATTCCACACGTTATCCAAAATTTTTGTGGAACTGCAAAATGCGCTTTGGTAAGACCTTTGCGTCCTATCAGTTGGCAAAACGAATGGGATTCAAGCGGATTCTGATTCTGACCTTCAAGCCAGCTGTGGTCAGCGCATGGCAAGAGGACTTGAACAGCCACATTGATTTTGAGGGTTGGCAGTTTATCAGCCGAAACACAGAATTGACCTATGAAACAGCGGATAAGTCCCACCCTATCGTCTGCTTTGGTTCTTTCCAGGATTATTTGGGCGTGAATAAGGAAACTGGCGGTATCAAGGCAAAAAATGAGTGGGTACATTCCACCAACTGGGATTTGGTTATTTTTGATGAGTACCACTTCGGAGCATGGAAAGAAAACGCCAAAAAGCTGTTTGAGCAAGAGGACGAGGACAGCTATGACAGTGAGGATATGGATAAGTATGACCGTGGCAATGCCTACGATGAAACTTTCCTGCCCATCACAACCATGTATTATTTGTATCTGTCCGGTACACCGTTTCGGGCGCTGAATTCCGGTGAATTTATTGAGGATCAGATTTACAACTGGACATACTCAGATGAACAGCGGGCAAAGGAAAACTGGCAGGGTGACGGAAATCCCTATGCATCACTGCCCCGCATGGTGATGATGACCTACCGCATTCCGGACAGCATCCGGCAGATTGCCATGCAGGGAGAGTTTAACGAGTTTGATTTGAACGTGTTTTTCTCTGCGAAAGGAAAAAACGAAGATGCCCGTTTTGTCTATGAAAATGAAGTGCAGAAATGGCTGGATCTGATTCGGGGTGCGTATCTGGAAACCAGTATGGATGATTTAAAGCTGGGAGCCAAAAAGCCTGCCATGCCCTATGCGGATGTTCGTCTGCTGAATGTATTGCAGCATACGCTCTGGTTCCTTCCCAATGTGGCTTCTTGCTATGCGATGAAAAATCTGCTGATGCAGAAACAGAATACTTTCTATCACGACTATACCATCAATGTCTGTGCCGGTACGGGAGCTGGAATCGGTGCAGCGGCTTTGGAGCCGGTGCAAAAATCCATGCGTGACCCGCTGGAAAGCAAGACGATCACCCTTTCCTGTGGTAAGCTGACAACGGGCGTTACAGTCAAACCGTGGACAGGCATCTTTATGCTGCGGAATCTGTCCAGCCCGGAAACCTATTTTCAGGCGGCGTTTCGGGTGCAGAGTCCGTGGGAGATCACGACGGACGGAGGCAAAAAAGAAATTATCAAAAAGGAATGTTATGTGTTTGACTTTGCTCTTGACCGGGCGCTCAAACAGATTTCGGATTACAGCTGCCGCCTGAACATTGACGAAGGTAACCCAGAAAAGAAGGTAGCGGAATTTATCAATTTCCTGCCGGTCATCGCCTACGATGGCAGCACCATGCGGCAGATTGATGCAGGTGAGGTTCTGGACATTGCTATGGCAGGCACATCTGCCACCTTGCTTGCCAAACGCTGGGAAAGTGCACTGCTTGTCAACGTGGATAATGATACCCTTTCCCGTTTGATGGCAAATCCGGCGGCTATGGATGCCCTGATGAAAATTGAAGGCTTCCGCAGTCTGAACGAGGATATACAGACCATTATCAACAAGTCTGAAGCCGTAAAAAAGGCAAAGAAAGAAGGTACAGAAAAACTCACTCCAAAAGAGAAAAAAGAACTGAGTGAGGAAGAAAAAGAGTATAAATCCAAACGCAAGCAGATTCAGGAGAAGCTGATTAAGTTCGCCACTCGCATTCCAGTCTTTATGTATCTGACCGATTACCGGGAACGCTGTCTGAAGGATGTTATTACACAACTGGAACCGGGGCTTTTTAAAAAAGTAACTGGTCTGGATGTCAAAGATTTTGAGCTGCTGGTATCTCTTGGAGTATTCAATGATTCACTTATGAATGATGCTGTTTATAAATTCAAGAGATATGAAGATGCCAGCTTAAGCTATACCGGAATCAACCGGCATGAAGGCGAGAATCGTGGCGGCTGGGATACCGTTATCACAGATGATGACTATAACAGTATGTTTGTTCTGCAACAGGCTTCTATGGAAGCGCCGGAACCGGCGGCAGACGATCTGCCTGAAAAGCCATTTTTGGATTTTGCGGATGCGGTCAAATCTCTGGATGAAAAGAAGTCTGTCCGGGATATTAAAATGGTCGCAGAGAAGCCAGCACCCTATAAAGTCCCAGAAAGGCCGACATATGTATCTCCTGTTCCGAAACCAGAAAAGAAGATTGATCTTTCTCTAGTAAAGGTAGACGGTCAGTTAAAGCATAAAGCCTTTGGAATAGGAACAGTCAAGGAAATCAGCAACGGGATGATTATTGTGGTGTTTGGAACCGCCGAGAAGAAATTTCAATTTCCCGGCGCATTGCTGCAAGGCTTTTTGAGCCTGCCGGAATGATGTTACAATAGAATAGCACCGTATGGTGAGCAAGGTAAGCCGATGAACGGATTTGCTTTTAGAAAGCGATTCGAGCATCGGCTTTTCCTTTTTCAGAAGGCTTTTGTAAAACATTCTGAAAAACCGGAGAAGCTGGCTGACGACATTTTACTGCGGTCAGTTTCTTCGGGCAGGAGTACAGAAGGCGCAGCCCTTTGTTGGGGTCAAGGGGCAAAGCCCTTTGGCGGGTTGAGGGCAGCCGTCCCATCGGGTCAAGGGTGAAACGCCTTGCCCAGGGAGAGTTGATGCTTTGCGTCAATTCGTACTGGGTATTACCTGACGCAGAAACTCGCAGGTTTGGCGGCTTCTCCGCTGCTTCTCCTTCGGAAAAAATCAGCAGAGATTGGAGGGATGGAATTTGAAACTGACACGGCACAACGGACGCTCCGGCAAGCATGGCACCTATAATCCCCGGCACAATGACCGTCGGTTTGATGTGGAAAACAGCGAACACATCGATGCCCAGCGAGCCAAGAAAAATGTGTACTGGGACTGCTACCGTGGCTTCACTACCCCGGAACTTCGGGAGAACCCGGAACAGCCGGATTTCAGCTTTGAAGAAATTGAGCGGATGTATTACTACGAGCATTATTCCGACCATGTGGATGCCCAGAACGCCCGGAACGGGAAAACACGACACACCGAGCGCAACCGCACGGTGGAAGACCTTTTGAAAAACAACAAGACCTGCCCGGAGGAAAGTATCTACCAGATCGGCACCATGGAAGAATCCGTTCCACCAGGTACTCTAGCACTCATAGTCAGCGAATTTTACGAGGAGTTTGAACGGCGCTTTGGTTCCCATATCCACATTTTGGATTGGGCGCTGCATCTGGATGAGGGCACACCCCACATTCATGAACGCCATGTGTTCGACTGTGAAAATCGGTATGGGGAACTTTGCCCCCAGCAGGAAAAGGCGTTGGAGAAGTTGGGATTTGAGTTGCCCGATTCAACCAAACCAAAAGGTAAGAATAACAATCGCAAGCAGGTCTTTGATGCGGTTTGCCGGACGCTTCTCTTTGACATTAGCCGTAAGCATGGGATTCATCTGGAACAGGAACCGTCCTATGGTGGTCGAGCGTATCTGGAAAAACAGGATTATATCCTGATGAAGCAGAAAGAAAAACTCGTCCAGCAGGAACAGAAGCTGGAGGAACTGACACTCAAGATCGAGGATGTGGAAACTTTGGTGGATGAGGTTTCGGATATTGCCTATGACAAAGCGGTGGAAGTCATAGCTGATACTGTCCGGCAGGAAACGCATAAAGAAGATATTCGGTTAGTAGAGGAAGCAAAGAAATGGGTGCTTTCACCGGAGCGAAAAGCGCCGCAGAAAGAACGAGAATATGCTGCCGCCCGGATGGATGGTATCATCGTGAAAATCAAAAACGCTATGCAGTCTGCGCTGACGAAAATTCAGAAGAAACTGATGCAGCCGGAAGTTAAACAGGCAGGCAAGGAACAGATTCAGAAAAAGGCAAAAGAATCCATTATCGCTTTTCTGAACCAGTCCAAACAGGACAGTGCCCGGCGGGAAGAAAACAGGAAAAAGCAGAAACAGAAAAAACAGGATATGGAGTTGTAAGGCATTTGATTTTAGAACAAAATTGGGTGTCTTTTATTATGTCTGGAGGTGCAAGTTTTGAATGTATTTGAAGCAGTTAAGCAGAATATAACCACCAGAAGCGCTGCGGTATTTTATGGCATTCCGGTCAGCCGGAACGGAATGGCACACTGCCCTTTCCACGATGATAAGAATCCCAGCATGAAAGTTGACAGACGATTCCATTGCTTCGGCTGTCAGGCAGACGGGGATGTGATTGACTTTACTTCTCTCCTATTTGACCTGAGCAGCAAAGAAGCAGCCTTGAAGCTGGCAGAAGATTTCTCTGTCGGTTTCGATACCGGAAGGCATGATTCGCCAGACAGGAAGCCGGTTAGGATGAAAATTCGTGAAGAACAGCGATACCATCAGGCAGAACAGAAATGTTTTCGGGTATTGTGCGACTATCTGCATTTACTGGAACATTGGAAAATAGAATATGCTCCCAAACAGCCGGAAGATACCTGGCACCCACTCTTTGTGGAAGCCTTACAGCAACAATCCTATATAGAATATCTGCTGGATATTCTGCTGACCGGCAGCATTGTGGAACGGGCGGCGTTAATTGCGGAGCATGGAAAAGAGGTGAGAAAAATTGAACAGTGAATTTCAGAGTTTGCCGCCAGACATTCGGCAGGCTGTGATGGAGACTGCCGATGCTTTGTTGCCTGAGATGAGTGTTGATGAGGTGCGGGAGAAACTTGCAACAACGGAAAAAGGTCAGCCTGCCAACACCATTCAGAACTGTCAGATTGTATTCAGCTATGACCCGTTGCTGCGGGATGCTATCCGGCTGAACCTGCTGACTGACCGGGTGGATATTGTCCGCAATCTGGGATGGCGCAGAACCACCAGCGCTTTGACGGATACTGATGTAAAGTATCTTCTTCTCTATTTCGAGCAGAACTACGGATTGACCAGTGAGAAGAAAATGTTAGCGGCATTATCTATTGTGGCAAATGACAACTGCTACCATCCGATACAGGATTGCCTGAATGTTCTGGTGTGGGATGGGCAGCCACGCATACGTTTCTGTCTGCATCACTTCCTGGGTGCGGAGGTCAGCGATTATGTGGAAGAAATGCTGAAACACTTCCTGCTGGGAGCCATTCATCGGGTGTTTCATCCCGGTTCCAAGTATGAGGAAATGCTTTGCCTGGTAGGCGGTCAGGAAGCTGGAAAATCTACCTTTTTCCGTTTGCTTGCCATTCGGGACGAGTGGTTTTCCGATGACCTGAAAAAGCTGGATGATGATAAGGTGTTTGCTAAACTGCAAGGACATTGGCTCATTGAGATGTCGGAAATGCTGGCAACCAGCAATGCCAAAAGCATTGAGGAGATCCGTTCTTTTATCAGCCGTCAAAAGGAAACCTACCGGACACCCTATGAGACTCAGCCCAAAGACCGGCTGCGGCAGTGCGTGTTTGGAGGGACTTCCAATACACTGGATTTTCTGCCTCTGGACAGAGCTGGGAACCGCAGGTTCCTGCCTATCATGGTATATCCGGAAGATGCGGATGTTCACATTTTGGAGAGTGAAGCGGATTCCAGAGCCTATCTCTTACAGGTGTGGGCAGAAGCCATGACCATTTACCGCAACGGAAAATATTCCATGAAGTTCAGCAAGTCGATTCAGAAACAGTTGGTAGAGGTTCAAAAGAATTTTATGCCGGAGGACACAGAAGCCGGTATGATTGCGGGCTTTTTGGAAAGTTATACCGGTACTATGGTCTGCTCCAAACAGCTTTTCAAGGAAGCGTTGGGGCACACCTTTGAGGAGCCGAAGCGTTGGCAGCTGCACAACATCAACGAGATCATGAATACGGTAGTAACCGGGTGGAAGCCTTTCTCCAATCCACGGATGTTTGCCGGATATGGTCGTCAGCGTGGCTGGGAACGGGTGTCATCCGGCAACGAAATACCCTGCAACGAAGATGGATTTGTGGAACTGAGCGAGGAAGAAGCCCGTCAGCTGGAGCTGCCAAAGGAGTGGATCGTCTGATTTATATGGCTTGTTGCTGAGGTGATTGCTATTTGGTTGCCGGGTTTGTTGCCGGGAAAACAGGGATGTAGATACAAGAAAAGCCCATAAAATAAGGTGTTTTAGCAACTGTCTTCCCTTTTACAATGCTATGGTAACGAAAGCAACAAGATTTTGCAAGAAAATTTGAAAAGTAAGAATGGTAAGCCAGACGGTGGGTTACAAGTTTTTCGAGGTTCGTTGCCGGACTTCGTTGCCGGTATCCCTTGTCTGGCTTTCTGATTTGTGGAGGTATGAAATATTTAGCAGGGATATTTTGGTAAAAATTCTCATAGCTATGGACAAGGGAACAAAGAAGGAGGTGGCGATTCCGCTATGAAAAAAAGAAAACTTAATTATAGATTTCATAATCCGAATATGGCGGAAGTAACCGCTGACTATTTGATAAAAATATTGATTGAAGCTAATTCAGAGAAGGTGGAAAAAGCAGTTGCAAAGGCTATGACTCAGCCATTAATGGAGCAACAAAGTCATGAAGAGCATCCGGCGTAGGAAAACGTTGGGTGCTTTTTATGTCTTTTTTACTGAAAACAAAATTACAGGCATATATATGAGAAAATATCTCATATATGTTTACAAAACTCGCAAAAGTGATATAATAAAAATATAAATATCGGAGGTGGTAGATATTATGTTATGCCAATTTACAGTGAAAAATTTCAAAAGTATCAGAGATGAAATGACTTTTGATATGCAAGCCGCTGCAATATCAGAACATGAAGACAGAGTAATCAAAGATAGAGATGGAGAATTATATTTACCAGTATCTGCCATTTATGGACCTAACGGTGGTGGAAAATCAAATGTGTTGGAAGCGCTTCACATATTGGCAGCAAAAGTATTACGTCCCTTATATGCAACTGATGATAATAACGACCGCCCTTTCCAAATGAGAAAAATTTTAATAGAACCATTTGCTTTTGGAGAGAAAGAAAAAGAAGCCCCTACGGAATTTGAGCTTTTCTTTCGCACAAAAACGGCAGAATATCGGTATATATTGACAGTAAAGAAAGATATTGTTCTGTATGAGAGATTAGATCGTGTGAAATTCGATACAGGCAGAAGGTCAGCTCTTTTCGAACGTTCTTCTGAAGGAATCGAGTTAAAGGGAGCATTCGCAAGGTTGAAAATTAGTGATGAGCTTTCCGAGACATTAACACTGCTTTCTTATT
>OLRK01000686.1_pt1 | contig 36240 bp, 30 predicted proteins | sample 1672911 | NCBI WGS metagenome assembly OLRK01 (sample SAMEA3136736, study PRJEB25190) | human gut metagenome | biome: human gut; feature: human-associated habitat; material: faeces | place: Austria | collected 2013 | reverse complement strand
AAATCTAAGAATACTGAACGTATCTCGGCATAACATCTATCTCGTCATAAGGTGGTTTATGCCGAGCTCGGCATAATGAGCCCTGGGGGCTACCTTCTGTTGTGGGGAATAATCTCTTATTCTCTACATAGCCGCATCTCAAGAATTGCCTCATTATTCTTTTATCACTTGGAATATTTTCCAACATCCAGTCATGACTGATGTTATCAAAGCATCCTTTAATGTCACCTTCCAAAATCCATTCCGGAGAAGTTTTTCTTGACAGGAGTTTGAACATATATTCCATTGCATCCTGTGCACATCTGTTTTGCCGGAATCCAAAGGAAACCTTGTCTGCTGTTGTTTCTGCTATCGGGGCAAGAGCCAGCAGTTGTAAACCCTGCATGGCTCTGTCGGTCATAGTTGGTATCCCTAGTGGACGTTTTTCCTTTTTTCCATACTTTTCGATATAAGTTCTCTTCAATGGCTTTGCTTTGTATGAAGAAGTTGTAAGGTTGTAAACTGCCTGGATTTTGTCTTCGTCTGTCGACCAGATGTCTCCATCAATTCCAGGTGTATTTTTACCTTTGTTTATTATCACTCTCTTAACTGCCAGGACTTTTGCATAAAATGAATTTGTGATTAACTTTTGGAGTCTCTTTACAAGTCTCCACTTATCAGCCTGTACTGCCTTCACAATCCGTACTTGTAGTCTATTAACATACAGTTCTGCCTGTTTCCAGTTAATCTCTTTCCATTTCGGTTTTCTGTATGTCTGCATTGTCCTCGCAGGTGGCGTCATTGAACTTTGTGCATTCATAGATTCCCAGTCTTTCATATGATTAGACACGCGCCAGACGTCTGCCTCCTTTCGGATGGGACAAAGTTTGAATCCCTATCTGTTGCATTACACAGCAGCATTCGCTTCTTCTGGCATCCATTCCTCCTGTGCATTGTATTTTTCTTACGATTAACCTACCTGTGAAAGGAGCACAAAAGGGTTTCCCAGTTCCACTGCTTGAATTATTGCGATGCATTTAGGCTCCATCTTTTAGGCCGGAGGTGCTTCGTCCATTCGGCTCAGCGCATATCGAAACCGCCAGCCCGCGCCCTCTAACCGTTTTGGTAATGGTGTATCAGTCACTTTCACCATTTCAAGTATCACGACCCTTACAATGGTTCACATATGTTAGCCGTGTGCATCAATTCCTAGCGGTTGGGTGGATGTGACTTCCATTTACCCGCATTGTCCCACTGCTTCATACCTTTCATCACTTACTAGGCATTTCGTGGTAGGAATATCACGAATGGAGGTGATAGCGCATGCGCGCACTTCAAGCAACGACCGCAGGTCGCACCGATATGATACTGGCATTTCCAGCGAGTATGTGATAGACTTTTATTGTCCATTTGGACCGCCTCCTTTGATTTTGAGTTTGGCTTGCGACACCATTCTCATCATATCACAGGAGGCTTTATTTTGTTATCCTCACCGCTTCCACCTACTCCATTCTCCCCAGCATAGCTGGGGGATTAGGCTTTTCATTTAGTTGTCTCACCACTATAAACTGTGAAGAGGCAGTCGGACTCATTCGAATACTGCCTCTCTCACAGCATTCTTTTTATCAGATAATTTATGTTTTATATGCCGAATTGTGATATTTCCCGTGAATATTCAATAATATTTTGATTTCAAAAAAGTCAATACCTTTTTCCCGATTTTTGTCGAAAAATCAATTTTCATAACAATAACCAAAACATTTGTTTCTCTCCTCATTATGTAAATCAACTCATCCACATGCTTTTCCATGTGGATAATGTGGATAACTTTGTGTATAACTTGATTTTTCAACGTTTTTCCAGATTTCAAAAAGTGGAAAACTTTTCCCACACAAATTCACCTATCCACATTTCAAAAAAGAATTTGTGCAATCTGCTAATTTCAACATATTTCGACACTCAACCCTTAAAAATATCGTATTTACAATATCCGGCAAAATACAGACAAATCCCACTTCCACACACATTTTTCCCCTGTAATAGTATGATAAAAAAAGGACCAGGAAATTCATCCCAGTCCTATAAGCGTATTTATTTAAACAGGCTCTGCCCAAAAGCAATGCCCCTATTTTTTTATTCCCCATAAAATCCGTCTGATTCAATATAAGTTCCCACACCAACGGGAGTTTCATAATCATAATTGGAAATCTTTATTCCGGACGCGGATGTGCTGGCGTGGATAATCTGTCCGTCGCCGATGTACAGCGCTACATGGCTGATTCCGCTTCCATAGAATACCAGGTCTCCCGGCTCCAGATCCGCTACTGACTTCTGAACGGACTGATAATACTGGTCTGCTGCCACTCTTGGTAAAGAATATCCAAACTGTGCAAACACAGACATTACAAATCCGGAGCAATCCGCACCGTTTGTCAGGCTTGTCCCGCCATAAACATAAGGATTTCCCTCGAACTGCAGAGCGAAATCCACAATCTGCGCTCTCAGTTCTTCCTCTGTTGGTCCACTCTGTGCCTCTTCCTCAGTTTCTGAGTTATCCACACTCTCCTCAGCAGAAACATCTGTATCCACATTTTCCGAGCTTACCTCTGCACCTGTATCAGCACTTACAGCAGTACCGCTCTCAACAGTTTGCTCCGCATTCTCGGAATCCACACTTTCAGCAGTCAGCTCTGCACTCTCGTCAGCATCCGCTTCCATTGCTGCCACAAATTCCTCTCCTGCCTTTTCCACCGCTTTCTTTGTTGCGGCAAATACCGCCTGTGGAAAAATCACCTGGGAACATACCGTTACACATACGGTCACGCCACACAGAATTTTCTTCATTTTATTTTTTAACATTCCTTCACCTCTCTAAACTAATAAACCATATTCTGGTACATCATAAATTTAGTAACCGCCGCAATGACTGGGCTCATTTTCCATATACCGCATTATCGCCGGTTCCCGCAACGCACTACAGCGACCTCCTGCATTCCTGCGATAATTGTTACATTTTTATTAAGTCTACGTAACAGATGTGTATAATATCACACAAAATTTCCCCCGTCAATTTTCACGCCCGCCGCATTGCCTCTCCCCTTTTCGTGAAATCCTCCAATCATTTCCACCCTTCACTTTTTTAATTTGGTAAATCCCACTACCACGGACACAAAATCCTCACACCTGAACCCCCAGCGGCCCAAATAAAGCGCATACTTTACCGAAAATCTCAATAATATAGTAAAAATCCCTCTGGCAGGGAGGATTCCCCATGTTCTCCACCCTCAAAAAACTGGCGCATTCCCGGCAAAAAGCCCTCGTGATTGCGGCCCTTTCCTTTATATTTTCCGCCTGCATCGTCTTTCCATGGCTCTCTCGCCATGTCATATCCGAGAACGCCCGCTTCGAAAATTTTACTGAGTCCATCTTCGAAAAAGAGGTCTCGGGAAATGCCCTGAATCTCCATTATTCCCTGGCCGATCCCGAAAAACAGGGCATCTCCCGTCCCCTCGCCTCCCTTGGCACCCTCTCCACCGACAACACCAGATCCATTGCCCAGTCCAGACAATACGAAGAAAAGCTGAAAACCTTTTCCACAGCCAAACTTTCCCCTGCAAACCGCCTGACCCTTGACATGCTCCTGCTCTACTACCACACCCAGGCCTTTCTTGGGGAACATTATCTTCTGGAGGAGCCCCTTGGCCCCAGCCTTGGCATTCAGGCCCAGCTTCCCGTCCTCCTGGCAGAATATAACTTCTATAATAATCAGGATATCACCGACTACCTGAATCTGCTCACCACCACAGGGGATTATTTCCAGAGCATTCTCGCCTTCGAGCGGGCAAAATCCGATGCTGGATTTTTCATGAGTGACGAAACCCTTGACCGAATCCAGACGCAATGCCGCTCCTTCATCCAAGATCCAGACTCCAATTACATGCTTGAAATTTTTTCCCAGAAACTAAAAGACTACGGAAAGCTTTCCGAAAAAGACCAGAAACAGCTGAACCAGGCACACCGCCAGATTCTCAAAGAAAAAGTCCTTCCCGCCTATCAGAAGCTGATAGAATGCCTGGAGCAGCTGCGCGGAACCGGAAAGAACTCTGGAGGCCTGGCCAATTTTTCCGGTGGAAAAGAATACTACCAATATCTCCTGCAAAGCAAAGTAGGCATCTATCTCCCTGTAAAACAGCTGGAGCAGCGTCTTACCCAGCAGCTTTCCGCAGACTCCAGGGAAATTTCCCTTCTATTAAAAAAATATCCGGATCTGTTTTCCCAACAAAGCCAGAATACAGACCTGCCTGCTATGGAACCCGAGACCATCGTAAATCTCCTTCAGGAAAAAATCCGACAGGATTTCCCGGAAACACCGGCTGTCGGCTTTGAAATCCGCACGGTACATAAATCTATGGAGGAATTTCTCAGCCCGGCTTTTTATTTGACACCGCCTATGGACACAGGCTCCCCGAACGTCATTTATATCAACAACGGCCGTTCTATCAGCAATCTGGAGCTTTTCACCACGCTGGCCCACGAAGGCTTTCCGGGGCATCTTTACCAGACTGTATATTTTGCCCGCCAGAATCCGGCGCACATCCGCTATCTTATTGACTCCGGCGGATACGTGGAGGGCTGGGCAACCTATGTGGAAAGTTACGCCTACGATTACGCCGCCCAGTATCTTTCCCGGGAAAATACGACGCAGGAATCCCAGAGGCAAGCTGCATCCGAAGCAATCCCCTCTGCTGCCCTTACTCGCGCCGCATGGCTGAACCGAAGCGTAAACCTGTGCATCTATTCCCTTCTGGACATTGGAATCCACTACCGTGGCTGGACTCCCTCGCAGGCAGCCCGCTTCCTGAATGCTTTCGGCATCCGGGATGCCTCCGCGATTTCGGAAATTTACCGATACATTGTGGAAACGCCCGCTAATTACCTGAAATACTACGTGGGATACCTGAATTTCCTGGATCTGAAAGAAGAGCAGCAAACGCTTCTTGGCGAAGATTTTGACCTGAAAGCATTTCACCAGCAGATTCTCGCCATTGGCCCGGTACAATTCCCGGTTCTAAAAAAATATATCAACCAGGCACTTTAGAGCGTGTTTGAAATAATCTTGCTGGTACACGAATTGTCAAACGCAAAGTCCTGTAACAATTTTTTAAAATTTTATGGAATACCTTCTTTCTTTAAGCATAATAGTTTGTTATAATAAACTCAAACTTTACAATTAATCATTCAAAGGACAGAAATTATGAAAAAAAGAGACGATCTTCCATTAAATTATAAAGAACGGCTGAATTCCAGGACCAGCTTCCTGGTGTCAGCAGCGGTTCTGGTTGTCCTGTGCCTGATTTTTAATCAGATGGACTACGCCATGATCCGTCAGCCCGCAGCCCAGGCGAAAAAAGCGGCAGAAGCCCAGAAACAAAAGGAAAAGGAAAACACAGTCGCTGCAGCGGAAACCACCACTGCCACAGTACTTGCAGTAGGCGACAACCTGGTTCAGCCAAGCCTTCTTTCCTCCGGCCAGTCCGAAAGCGGTGCCTGGAACTATGACAGCGTTTATGACAATCTCCGCTCAGACATACAGGCGGCAGATATTGCCATTGTCAATCAGGAAACACCATTTACCGCAAACCATGATGCCGTCAGCGGCACTGCCCCATATGCAACCCCAACCGAGATTGGCGACGCACTTGTAAATGCAGGCTTTAATGTGGTTACCTCTGCGACTGCACTGATCGATGACAATGGAACTTCCATGTTAGATGAAACCCTGAATTACTGGAATACCCTGCAGCCGGATGTCACCCTTGTAGGAATCCACGACAGTCAGACCAGTTCCGCGCCAAAGATTGTGGAGATAAACGGAATCAAGATTGCTTTCCTGGACTACACGTTCCCATCCTACAGCAGTCAGTCCGATTCCAGTCAGGACTCTGAAGAAGACACAGAAGGTACCGACACTGCATCCGCAGATTCCAGCACCGCTTCTTCCGGTTCTATGATAGATACCTTTAACACCACAGCCGTGGCAGCTGCCATCCAGACAGCCCGTGCATCTGCAGACTGCGTGATTTTCTCTGCAAACTGGGGCAAGACAGAAGAACCAATGCCTACCGAATATGAAAAAGAATGGGCGAACTTCCTGATGGAGCAGGGCGTAGATGTGGTAATCGGCACCAACCCTAACGTGCTTCAGCCATACGGATATCTTACCGATGACGCCGGACACAACATGCTGATCTACTACTCCCTGGGCAACTTTGTTACCGGACAGGAAACTTTGAAGCAGCTCCTTGGAGGCATGGCTACCTTTACCATCCAGAAAACTGTAGAAGGCGACCAGACCACCATTGAAATCCAGGATGCTGCCCTGACACCGCTGGTTATGCATTACAGCTATGACAATAAGGAATACCGACCATACAAGCTTTCCGAATACACAGACGCCCTGGCATCTGCTCACAGTGTCCGGGAATCCATCGGAGATGAATTTACCCTTGAGAACCTTCAGACCAAATATGACGAGATCATGTCCATGAACGTGACCCCATCCACCAAGACTACCCTTCTGGATGTCACCTTTGATTCTGACGGCAACATGTATGACGCTTCCGGCAACTATGTGGAGGATACCGATTCCATCACTTCCTCCCAATATTATCAGAACCTGAGCAGTTCTGGCGACAGCTCAGAAGATTCTTCCGAAGAATAAAAAATACCTAATATTAGTATTTCAAATGCAAAAAATCTACAGTACTATGCTTATAGGCTGTAGATTTTTTTCTACTGTTCACGAGTAATGTTCCGCGAGGTGTTTTTTGTGAACAAAGTTCACAGAAAACCCGAGACTTGCGGCGCGAAATCATGCAAAGCATGATTTCTGTGCATCGCGAAGCGCGTTGCTGGGCACGGAGTGAACAGTAACGATTTTTTTCTTTTTCCGTCTTATTATCACGAAAACCTGTCATTTTTCACATGTCGCTTGTGTTTTCTGACAAAATCATATAAACTCTAAGTAAGAATATAGCCAGACCATATCAAAAAAGAAAGGGGTTACTATTATGGGACTTATTAAAGCAGCTCTTGGAGCAGCAGGCGGTACACTTGCAGATCAGTGGAAAGAGTTTTTCTACTGCGATGCCATCGACAATGACGTTCTGGCAGTGAAAGGCCAGAAACGCACCTCCAAACGCTCCTCCAACACCAGAGGAAACGACAACATCATCACCAGCGGCTCCGGAATCGCAGTTGCAGACGGACAGTGCATGATGATCGTAGAACAGGGCAAGATCGTGGATATCTGCGCAGAGCCTGGCGAATATACCTACGATGCATCCACAGAGCCCAGCATTTTTTCCGGCAATCTGGGCGATGCCATTATGAATACCTTCCACACCATCGGCAAACGTTTTGCCTACGGCGGTGACACAGGCAAAGACCAGCGCGTTTATTATTTCAATACCAAAGAACTGGTGGACAATAAATTCGGCACACCGAATCCGATTCCATTCCGCGTGGTAGATCAAAATATCGGTTTGGATATTGATGTATCCGTGCGCTGCAGCGGCGTTTATTCTTATCGCATTGCAGACCCGCTTCTCTTCTATTCCAATGTTTGCGGAAACTTCGAGCAGCAGTATGACAGAGAGCAGATCGAGAGCCAGCTGAAAACAGAGTTTATCTCCGCTCTTCAGCCAGCATTTGCAAGCATCTCCCAGCAGGGAATCCGTCCAAGCGCCCTTCCTGCCCATGCAATGGAGCTTTGTGATGCCATGAACCAGGCCCTTACCCAGAAATGGAGCCAGCTTCGCGGACTTGTGATCGTCTCTGTTGCCATGAACCCGATCACGCTTCCTGAAGAAGATGCCAAGATGATCAAAGACGCACAGCGTATGGCAATGCTGCGCAATCCTGCTATGGCTGCTGCCACACTTGCAGGCGCCCAGGCAGACGCTATGAAAACAGCAGCAGGCAATTCTGCAGGCGCTATGACCGGATTTATGGGAATGAATATGGCAAATATGGCAGGCGGCTTCAATACCCAGGATCTCTATAACATGGGACAGCAGCAGGCAGCCCAGGCACAGCAGGCGGCTCCTCAGAGTACTCCATCTGCCCAGCCTTCCGGTGATCAGTGGAAGTGCTCCTGCGGTGCTGTTGTTTCCGGCAACTTCTGCCCGGAGTGCGGCGCTAAGAAGCCTCAGGCTCCTGTAGCAAATACAAGCTGGACCTGTTCCTGCGGTGCTGTCAATACAGGCAAATTCTGCACCAACTGCGGTTCTCCAAAGCCTGCTATGAAGCCGCGCTACCGCTGTGACAAGTGCGGATGGGAACCGGCAGATCCCACCAATCCGCCGAAATTCTGCCCGAACTGCGGCGACCCGTTTAATGAGAACGACATTCAGTAACTGACCATATATGTCCCGTAAAAAGATGGGATACTCCCCAGACTCTTTTACGGGACTGATCCTATTTTTATCCGAGAGGAGATGAAATATTGTCCGATATCCTTGAATATAAATGCCCTTGCTGCGGCGGAGCCATTGAGTTCAACAGCAAGCTTCAGAAGATGAAATGCCCTTACTGCGACACCGAATTCGACATGGAAACCGTTAAGGAATTTAATGAAGCTGCCGCCAGCCAGCAGGCCGATGACATGACCTGGGAAAATGCTTCCGGCACAGACTGGAAGGAAAACGAAACTGACAAAATGTCCGTCTACGTATGCCAGTCCTGCGGCGGTGAGATCGTTGCGGACGAAAGCACAGGCGCTTCCAGCTGCCCGTTTTGCGGCAACCCGGTAGTAATATCCGGTAAATTCTCCGGTGACCTGCGTCCAGACTTTATCATTCCCTTTAAGCTGGACAAAAAGGCTGCCAAAGAAGGCCTGAACAAGCACCTTCACGGCAAGATCCTTCTTCCCAAGGTTTTCAAAAAAGAGAACCATATTGACGAGATCAAAGGCGTCTACGTGCCATTCTGGCTTTTTGACACAGACGCCACTGCAGATATCCGCTATCATGCCACCCGCACCCGTTTCTGGAGCGATGATGAGTATGACTATACGGAAACCAGCCACTACTCTGTTTTCCGCGCCGGAAATATCGGTTTCGACCAGATTCCTGTAGACGGCTCTTCCAAGATTGACAATGACCTTACAGAATCTCTGGAACCTTATGTAATTTCAGAAGCTGTAGATTTCCAGACACCTTACCTGGCAGGCTACGTTGCTGACAAGTACGATGTCTCCGCAGAAGAATCTGTAGAGCGTGCCAACCAGCGTGTGCGAAGAGCTGCGGAAGACGCTTTTCGCTCTACAGTAAACGGATATGACACCGTCACACCGGAAGATTCCCATATCCAGCTTCACGGGGGCAAAACCCACTACGCCTTGTTTCCTGTGTGGCTGCTTTCCACCACCTGGAAAGGAAATCATTATCTGTTCGGAATGAACGGCCAGACTGGCAAATTCGTTGGAAACCTACCTGTAGACAAAAGTATTTTTACCAAATGGCTCCTTGGTCTGACTGCTGGTTTTTCTGTAGCCGCCTATGTGATCGCATGGCTGGTTCATACATTATAAGGAGGGATGCGCCATGAAAAAACAATCTTTTGCAGTTATGCTGGCTGCCGCCCTCAGCGTGGGAAGCCTTTTTCCTGCTGCCCTGACTGTTCAGGCAGAGACCGATGATAATTACGAATTTCTTCCCAGGGTTTATGACGCGGCCGACCTTCTTACCGATGAGGAAGAGTCCCAGCTTCTTGACAGACTGGATTCCTTAAGTGAGGAATACGATTTTGACGTTGCAGTAGCTACGGTACAGTCCACAGACGGCGTGGCCATGAACAAATTTACCGACACCTTCTATGATGACAATTATTATGGACTAGGTGATGATTACGACGGCATCCTCTTTATGGTCAGCATTGGCGACCGGGAATGGCACATTACCACTCACGGCTATGGCATGACTGTTTTCAATCAGGATGGCCTGGATTATCTGAAAGAAAAGGTTCAGCCGGAATTAAAGGACGAGGACTTTGCCGGAGCCTTTAACGAATTTGCCGACCAGTGTGAGATGTTCCTGGAACAGGCAGCCACGGAAGAGCCATATGATGCTTCTACCCTTCCCAAAGAACCATTTTCTCTTATGTGGATTCCCATCTCCATTGCCATTGGCTTTGTTCTGGCACTGCTTTGTACCATGGGAATGAGGGCTCAGCTGAAGTCCGTGCGCAGCCAGGAAAGCGCTGTAGACTATGTGCGCAGCGGCAGCATGGATGTTACACGGTCAAACGATATTTTCCTTTACAACACCGTTACCCGCACGGCCAAGCCTAAGGATGACACCTCCGACACAGGCGGTTCCGACAGCAGCCACGGCGGCACAGGAGGAAGCTTCTAAAAATACATACGCTGTGCTGGCAGAGAACAGGCTTCCCGGCCAGCACCATACAAAAATCCTCCGCAAAAGTCCGATCATCATCCAGACTTTTGCGGAGGCTTTATAAAATTGTTATAATTACTGCTTATGTTTCTTTAATCAGTCGTCTTCATATTCTTCTTTTTTCTTTCCGCTCTCGAATACATAATCATTTCCCGGAAGAACTGCGTTCAGAACGATTCCAACGATTGCTGCCAGTGCAAGGCCTGTCAGAGTGATGTGAGCGCCTGCAATTGTAAAGGTAAGACCATCAGAAACACCCAGTCCGCATACCAGGATAACGGCTGTGATAACCAGGTTACGGGAACGTGTCAGGTCAACCTTATTCTCAACTACATTACGTACACCGACTGCAGAGATCATTCCATAAAGGATAAAGCTGATACCGCCGATGATTGCGGACGGAAGGGAGCTGATCACCTCTGCCATCTTAGGAATGAAACTGAGGATGACTGCATAAATAGCTGCCAGACGGATTACCTTCGGATCGTATACACGGCTCAGTGCAAGAACGCTTGTGTTCTCACCGTAAGTGGTGTTGGCAGGTCCGCCGATCAGGGCTGACAGGGAGGTTGCAAGTCCGTCACCAAGAAGTGTGCGGTGAAGTCCCGGATCCTCGATGAAATTGCGGTCAACAGTTGCGGATATAGCAGAAATATCACCGATGTGCTCCATCATAGATGCAATCGCGATAGGTGCCATTGCAAGGATTGCAGTGATATTAAATTTGCAGAGGAAGAATTTCGGAACACCTACGATCGGTGCGCTTGCAACGCCTGCAAAGTTCAGGATGGCGCTTCCGTCTGCATTTGTCATGCCCAGTGCATTCATGATCAGGGCAGCTGCATAGGATACCACAATACCCATCAGAATCGGAATGATACGGAACATGCCGGTTCCCCAGATATTGAAGAAAATAACAGTTCCAAGGGCGATCAGGGCAAGTACCCAGTTCTGGGAAGCATTGCTGATCGCGGATGGTGCAAGGCTAAGTCCGATGCAGATGATGATCGGGCCGGTTACAACTGGCGGCAGATAACGCATAACACGTTTTACGCCGATAGCTTTTACGATCAGGGCAAGTACCAGGTACAGAAGACCTGCTACAAATACACCGCCGCATGCGTATGGAAGCTTCTCTCCATAGGACATGTTTGCGAAAATTCCGGTATCAAGCTCTGCAACTGTAGCAAATCCGCCAAGGAATGCAAAGGATGAACCAAGGAATGCCGGAACCTTCAGCTTGGTAAGTACGTGGAACAGAAGTGTTCCGAATCCGGCGCAGAACAGGGTTACCTGGATGGATAAGCCTTCGCCGTGAAAATAGTTGTTTACCAGGATCGGTACCAGAATGGTAGCGCCGAACATGGCAAACATGTGCTGGAGTCCCAGAATCAGCATCTGCGGAATTCCCAGCTTCTTGGCATCATAAATGCCTTCTACTCTGAACTTCATAATAAAGCTCCTCCTTTTCCCTAGAGCGTGTTTGAAAAATCATTCCCGCAATCTGCACGCCCCACTTTGCGGTATATTTTGCCCGAATTCAGTTGCCGTAGCCCGCTACGGCGCCCTCATCCGGACAAAATCTCCCACAAATTGTGACGCACATCTTGCAGAAAGCCTTTTTCAAACACGCTCTAGTATTGGTATAAGAAACGCCAATACAACTTATACTAGTATAAGGGATGCGACAAGTTTTTACAATTATTGACTTTCTGCTTAAAGTGCGGTATCATTTTACCAGTATTCCCATAGGGGAGTTTGTTATTGCATAGGGCAATGACAAAGTTTAGCACACGACGGAGGTTTTTAATCATGTCAAATTTTTCAGATATGGACAATGTTTTTATTATGGATCATCCGCTGATCCAGCATAAGATTTCTATTCTCCGCAACAAAGAGACGGGAACAAATGAATTCCGTAAGCTTATTGAAGAGATTGCAGTTCTTATGGGTTTTGAGGCACTTCGTGATCTTCCGCTTGAGGATGTAGAGGTTGAGACTCCTATTGAGACTTGCAAGACTCCCATGATTTCCGGTAAGAAGCTGGCTGTTGTTCCTGTTCTTCGTGCAGGTCTTGGTATGGTGAACGGTATTACTACTTTGGTTCCTTCTGCCAAGATCGGTCATATTGGCCTTTACCGTGATCCTGTTACTCATGAGCCTCATGAGTATTACTGCAAGCTTCCGGATCCTATCGATCAGCGTCTGATCGTTATGGTTGACCCGATGCTGGCTACTGGCGGTTCTGCTATTGCAGCTGTGAATTTCATTAAGGAACATGGCGGCAAGAGCATTAAGTGTATGTTTGTGATTGCGGCCCCTGAAGGATTGAAGAGACTTCATGAGGTTCATCCGGATGTGCAGATTTATGTTGGTCATCTGGACAGAGCGCTGAATGAGAGAGCTTATATTTGTCCGGGACTTGGTGACGCGGGAGATAGAATTTTCGGCACCAAATAAGATGTGAGATTGCAAAAGGGCTGGAAAATACGGCAAATAGATTGCCTGTTTTCCAGCTCTTTTTATTTGATATTATTTAAATAGCAATTTCTTCGCATTCTCCTCCGTTACTGCAATGACTTCCTCCGGGGTGATTCCTTTAATCTCGGCGAGGGCGGCGGCTACGTAGGGGAGGTTGAGGGAGGAGTTGCGTTTGCCGCGGTGGGGTTCGGGGGACATGTAGGGACAGTCGGTTTCCAGAACAATTTGGGAAAGTGGGGCCATGGCGGCTACTTCTTTTAGTTTTTTGGCATTTTTGAAGGTGAGAACTCCGCCGATGCCAAGGTACAGGCCCATTTTCAGGTATTCGGCTGCGATTTCCTTACTATAGGAAAAGCAGTGGATGATTCCGCCGGACATATCTTTTTTCATGTAGTCACGGACAATGTTCAGGGTGTCCTCGGCTGCGTCGCGGCTGTGGATCATGAAGGGAAGTTTTTCTTCTCTTGCAATGTCCATCTGGGCACGAAACATTTCCTGCTGGCGCTGATGTTCGGATTCTTCTTTGTGCCAGTAATAGTCCAGGCCGATTTCCCCGATGGCAACCATTTTCTCCATATGGGAAAGTCTGCGGATCTCGTCCAGGGTGTCCTGGGTCATAATTTCCGCATCGTCCGGGTGAACGCCCACAGCTCCGTAAACAAAAGGATAGGCTTCCATCAGCTTCAGGGTTCCGTCAAATCCCCCTGCGGAAGCGCACACATTTACAATACAGCCCACTCCCCCATCCTTCATAGAGGAGAGGAGCTGATCCCTGTCTTCGTCAAATGCCTCGTCATCATAATGTGCATGTGTATCAAAAATCATAGTTTACCTCAATTCTGCAGCCTCATAGTTGCGCAGTTTCCAGCCTCTCCGGTCATAATTTCAATGCCGTGGTCTAATGTGCCGATTATATACTCCAAACTTTCCTTTACTGCTTTCGGGCTTCCAGGAAGGTTGATGATCAGGGTTTGTTTGCGGATTCCAGCTGTAGCACGGCTTAACATGGCGCGGTTTGTGATGGTCATGCTGTAGGCACGGATGGCCTCCGGGATTCCCGGAACTTTGCGCTCTGTAATATCTTCTGTGGCTTCCGGCATCACATCTCTTGGAGAAAAGCCTGTGCCGCCTGTAGTCAGAATCAGTTCGGCCAGGTTTTCATCTGCAATCTCTGCCATTCTTTTGGAAAGCATGGAACGGTCATCTGGCAGAATGTCCATGGACACTACCTGATAGCCTTCTCGTTCCACAATCTCCTTAATCGCCGGGCCGCTTAAATCTTCTCTTTTACCCTGATATCCCATGTCGCTGGATGTGATAATTGCAACTCGCTTCATGTGTTCATCCTCCTTTCAAATACAAAATCCCCGCTCTTGCCGCCGGTCTTCTCCACCAGATGGATGTCCGTCATCACCATGTGCTTATCAATTGCCTTACACATATCGTAAATGGTAAGTAAGGTCACCTGTACACCAGTAAGCGCTTCCATTTCCACGCCGGTTTTGCCGTCTGTTTTCACAGTGCAGAAGGTGCGGATGATTCCTTTTTCTTTTTCCAGTTCAAAATCCACGGTGCATTTGGTGACGGGAAGGGGGTGACACATTGGCACCAGGTCGGAGGTGTGCTTCACAGACATAATTCCTGCAACTCTGGCAACCCCCAGAACATCACCTTTGGCTACGGTACCCTCTGTCAGACGCTCCATAATTTCTGCGCCAACCTGGATAGAACCAGTGGCAACAGCAGTTCTATGGGTGACTGGTTTATCCGATACATCTACCATAACAGCATTACCGTTTTCGTCAAAATGACTCAGTTTATTTTCCATATTTATTCCTTGTATCCAGATAGCATAATACCAGGAGCAAAAATCACCTTCCTGCCCCTGGCACTACAATTCTATATCCTATTATATGATGTTAAAAACAATTAGCAGATTTCAGATCCTGCAGGCATGTTCTTCTCCGGGCTGACTACGCATACATTTCCATCTGCATCTTCTGCGCAGAGGATCATGCCCTCGCTTAAGATTCCAGCAAGCTTAGCAGGCTTTAAGTTGGTTACTACCATAACCTTCTTTCCAACCATTTCTTCCGGTGTATAGTAAGCTTTGATTCCGGATACGATCTGGCGTACCTGGCTTCCGATCTTAACCTGGGAACAAAGAAGCTTCTTGGATTTCTTCACTGCCTCGCAGGCGATAACCTCACCAACCTGGAACTGAAGCTTTGCAAAATCATCAAATGTGATCTCCGGCTTTGCCTCAATATCCACAACCTTCTCTTCTGGTTTCTCTTCCTTCGGCTCTTCTTTCGGAGGATGAAGCTCATTTACTTTCTCCATCACTTCCTTAATGTCCATACGTGCAAAAAGAATCTCCGGCTTGTCTGTTACTTTGTTTCCAGATGGATAGAGCCCAAATGTCTTCAGGTCCTCAAGAGTTCTCTCGGAAGCATTCAGCTGACTAAGGATTCTCTTGGTTGTCTCAGGCATGAAGGACTCAAGAAGTGTAGTTCCCATGCAGATGCCCTCAACCAGATTGTAAAGAACCGTTGCAAGACGATCCTGCTTGGACTCATCCTTTGCAAGTGCCCATGGCATTGTCTCGTCGATATATTTGTTGCAGCGTTTGAAAATTGTAAATACTTCTGTAATGGCATCTGCCACACGAAGCTTCTCCATCTTGGCATCTACCTTGGCTGGTACGGAAAGGATGAAGTTCTTCAGATCATCATCTACAGGCTCGGTTACGCCTTTGTTCTCTACTACGCCGCCAAAGTATTTATTGGACATGGAAATGGTACGGTTTACAAGGTTTCCAAGTGTATTTGCAAGCTCGGAATTCATACGCTCTACCATCAGCTCCCAGGTGATCACACCGTCGTTGTCAAATGGCATTTCGTGAAGTACGAAATAACGGACAGCGTCAACACCAAAGAAGTCTACCAGCTCATCTGCGTAGATAACATTTCCTTTGGATTTACTCATTTTGCCATCGCCCTGAAGCAGCCACGGATGGCCAAATACCTGCTTCGGAAGAGGCAGATCCAGAGACATCAGGAAAATCGGCCAGTAAATAGTATGGAAACGGATGATATCTTTTCCAATAAGATGAAGGTCTGCCGGCCACATCTTGTTAAACAGATCTTTGTTGTCGCCATCGCAGTCATAGCCGATTCCGGTGATATAGTTGGTCAGGGCATCAAGCCATACATATACAACATGCTTCGGATCGAAGTCTACCGGAATTCCCCATTTGAAAGAGGTTCTGGATACACACAGATCCTGAAGTCCCGGAAGAAGGAAGTTGTTCATCATCTCATTCTTACGGGATTCCGGCTGAATAAATTCCGGATGGGTTTTAATGTGCTCGATGAGGCGGTCTGCGTATTTGCTCATTTTGAAGAAGTAAGCCTCTTCCTTTGCAGGCACGCATGGACGTCCACAGTCCGGACATTTGCCGTCTACAAGCTGGGATTCAGTGAAGAAAGACTCACATGGAGTACAGTACATTCCTTCGTACTCTCCCTTGTAGATATCTCCCTTTGCATACATTTTTTTGAAAATCTTCTGAACCTGTTTCTCATGATTTTCATCTGTTGTACGAATGAATTTATCATAAGATGTATTCATCATATCCCAAATATTTCTGATCTGACCAGATACGTTATCAACGAATTCCTTAGGTGTAACTCCGGCTTCTTCTGCCTTAAGCTCAATTTTCTGACCATGCTCGTCAGTTCCTGTCTGGAAGAATACGTCATAGCCCTGCTGTCTCTTGTAACGTGCAATAGCATCTGCCAGAACAGCTTCGTAGGTATTGCCGATGTGCGGCTTGCCGGATGTATAGGCAATGGCTGTAGTAATGTAATATTTTGGTTTACTCATTGTATTTTCTCCTTCTTTTCACGCAACCTTGCGGAGTGTTTTTTATATAATAGAAATATTTCGGAGTAATTCCTGTTACATATCCTATTACATAAAAAAATCGCCCTCTCACATTCTGAGAAGACGAGCTATTCCCGTGTTACCACTTCTGTTCATTCCCGCCTCACGGTACAGATATTTATAAAAACCAGCGGATTTTCACAAATATCTTCATAACAACCGCCGGAGCTTACATATCTACGGGAACCTTACCGGGTACTTCCATACCCTTCCGCTATAACAGGCGTTCCTGTCGCAGCCTACATCTCTTCAGCTACGCCCCTCCAAAGCCATCTTCCATCTGCTCCATACACACCCCTCTCAGCCTGCGGAAATTATACTATACATATCCTGGGGGATTCTCTGTAATGCGGTACACAAATGTACTCTCTTTCTCTATGGGTTTGAATTATAACAAGGGCTGGCACATTTTTCAAACACGCTTTAACACCCTTGTATTTTATATGTAGAAGCGTATCACATTTTATAGATTTTGTAAACCCATTTTCCGCTGAATAAATACACACTCTTCTCATTTTGCTCTTGACAAATCAGAAAATATAGTATATATTAGTATCAGTAATAATTACTATTATTAAGAGAAAGGAGAAAACAGATGGCCACATTGAAATACAGCCGCCAGAGAGAATCGATCAAGGAATTTCTTGCAGGCAGAACCGACCATCCTACAGCTGATTTTGTATATGAGAATATGAAGCAGATCTATCCAAATATCAGCCTTGGAACCGTATATCGGAACCTCTCTCTTCTCGCTGATCTGGGTGAAATACAGAAGCTTTCCAGCTTTGGCGGAGCAGACCGATTTGACGCCCGCACCACGCCCCACTGTCACTTCATGTGCACCCGCTGCGGCAGAGTGATGGATGTTTTCAGCGAACATATTGACAGGAGTCTTGAAGATATTGCCGCTGATTTTAAAGACGGTCAGATTTCTGATTATAAAGCAAGATTTTTCGGAATCTGCAATGATTGTCTCAGCAAAGAAGACACTCATTGAAAAAAATTTTTCAATAACTCTTGACAAACAAGAAGCAATATGTTATCTTAAAACAGTAATGATTACTATTATTAAAAACTAAATATAATTTATATAAAGAAAAGGAGAATTTAATTATGGCTAAATGGGTATGTAATGTATGCGGTTATGTTTATGAAGGTGAGAACGCTCCTGAGGTCTGTCCAATCTGCAAGGCTCCAGCTGAGAAATTTACTAAGCAGAGCGAAGAGATGGCATGGGCAGCTGAGCATGTTGTAGGTGTTGCGAAGGGTGTCAGCGAGGACATTCTTGCAGACTTAAGAGCAAACTTCGAGGGCGAGTGCTCTGAGGTTGGTATGTATCTTGCTATGGCACGTGTTGCTCACAGAGAAGGCTATCCGGAAGTTGGCCTTTACTATGAGAAAGCAGCTTTTGAAGAAGCAGAGCATGCAGCTAAATTTGCTGAATTATTAGGCGAAGTTGTTACAGACAGCACCAAGAAGAACCTTGAAATGCGTGTAGCAGCTGAGAACGGCGCTACAGCTGGTAAGACTGATCTTGCTAAACGTGCGAAAGCAGCTAACCTTGATGCAATTCATGATACTGTTCATGAAATGGCAAGAGACGAAGCAAGACACGGAAAAGCATTCGCAGGTCTGCTTAAGAGATACTTCGGAGAATAAGAAAAGCGCATAAAATAAGGCTTTTTGCAAGGGGGAATCACGAAAGTGGTTCCCTCTTTTTTCGCGGATTATGTCATTTTTAGTGTGGAAACTAGGTGCAACTAACCTACTTTTTGCTCTTTAAAAACGTCCAAATGTGTCCCTGGAAAAAGTGTACTTTTTTACCTCTTGCCATATGTTTTCCAATGTGCTATTATACTTTCAGCAATAAAAAGGGGAATGAATGTCTCCCCGGGATCATCCCGAACCGCTTATTAAGCTGATGACTTCTGTGATAACTATGATCGCAGGGGGCATCAGCTTTTCTGCGTATAAAGGAGGAAATGATAACAATGTTAACTTCACTGGCCTTTATTTTTCTTATTGGTCTTTCGCTGGCGGCAATCTGCCAGAGGCTGAAGCTTCCCCGTATTATCGGGATGCTGATCACAGGTATCCTGCTTGGACCGTATGTGCTGAATGTGCTGGATTCTTCCATTCTTTCTATCTCGTCGGAACTTCGCCAGATTGCGCTGATCATTATTCTGCTGAAGGCAGGGCTTTCCCTGAATCTTGCAGACCTGAAAAAGGTCGGACGCCCGGCTGTTATGATGGCATGCATTCCTGCCACTTTTGAGATTCTTGCTTATATTTTGCTGGCACCTTATTTTCTGGGGATCACAAGGCTGGAAGCGGCCGTAACGGGGGCTGTGATGGGTGCTGTATCGCCTGCAGTGGTTGTGCCGCGAATGGTACAGCTTATGGATGAGAAATACGGAACTGCCAAAAGCATTCCGCAGATGATCCTGGCTGGCGCTTCCTGCGATGATATTTATGTAATCGTGCTTTTTTCCACATTTTCTACTATGGCACAGGGCGGCAGTGCACATGTACAGGATTTTATCAACATTCCGGTATCCATTGTTCTGGGAATTGTACTTGGAAGTGCTGCCGGGTATCTGCTTTCTCTGTTTTTTGAAACGGCATATGCACATAGCCATATGGTGCGCAACAGCATGAAAGTAATTGTAGTTCTGGGTGTTTCTTTCCTGCTGATGTCCATTGAGACCTGGCTGAAACCAGTTGTTTCCGTTTCCGGGCTTCTGGCCGTGGTAAGCATGGCCTGCGTACTGAAGCTGAAATGCACAGCATCTGTTTCTGCCCGTCTTTCCCAGAAATTTGGGAAACTGTGGCTGGCTGCGGAGGTTCTGCTTTTCGTATTGGTTGGAGCTTCTGTGGATATCCGTTACACCTTAAAGGCTGGTCCGGCTGCACTTGCCATGATTTTCGCTGCACTTCTGATCCGTACCATCGGCGTTTCCCTTTGTGTCGCCGGAACTGATCTTAACTGGAAAGAACGGCTTTTCTGCTCCATCGCCTATCTTCCCAAGGCCACTGTCCAGGCTGCTATCGGCTCTGTTCCCATGGCTATGGGACTGTCCTGCGGACAGATCATACTTTCTGTGGCTGTGCTTGGAATCTTAATCACAGCACCCCTGGGAGCGATTGGGATGGACTGCAGTTATAAGAAACTGCTAGAGCGTGTTTGAAAAAGGTTAAAACGCCAGGTTTGTAAAAGTAATAGATATTTTCCAAATCCTGCTATATAATGGGTTCAGAATTAAAACCATTAATTATGCAATTCAATGGAGGAATTTTCTTATGATAAATTTTGATTTTTTCGCTCCCACTAAAATCCTGTTCGGGGCAGGCCGTGAAAGTGAGGTTGGGAAACAGGTTGCGGCTTTTGGCGGGCATAGGGTTATGATCGTTTATGGAAAAAAGGGAGGACATATTGAAACTTCCGGGCTTTTGGAGCGTGTGCATAAGAGCCTTCGTGACGCAGGACTTTCTTATGTAGATTTGAACGGCGTTGTACCAAATCCACGTCTTTCCCTGGTAAAAGAGGGAATCCGTATTGGACGGGCAGAAGACATTGACTTCCTTCTGCCAATTGGCGGCGGCAGCGTCATTGATACGGCTAAGGGAATCGGTTACGGAATCGCCAATGATTTTGATATGGAAGACCTTCTTTACGGGCGTGTAAAAACAGATAAAAATCTGCCAATCGGCGTTGTTCTCACAATCGCTGCTGCAGGCTCTGAAATGTCTTCTTCCATGGTTCTTACCATTGAAGACGGAATGATGAAGCGTTCTTACGGTCATGACTGCTCACGCCCCAAATTTGCTATTATGAATCCGGAGCTTACTTACAGTCTTCCGACTTATCAGACAGCCAGCGGTGCGACAGACATTATGATGCACACTATGGAGCGCTATTTCACTCCTACAGACACAGATACCAGCCTTACAGACCGCATTGCAGAAGGACTGTTAGTCTCTGTCAGGGACGCTGCACAGACCGCTGTAAAAGAACCTGAGAATTACGATGCAAGGGCTACTCTTATGTGGGCAGGCAGCCTTTCCCATAATGGGCTGACCGGGGCTGGCAGAGTATCTGATTTCGCCACACATAAGATTGAGCATGAGCTGGGCGGTATGTTTGATGTAGCTCACGGGGCAGGCCTTGCTGCCATCTGGGGAAGCTGGGCAAGATACGTATACAAGACAAATCCGGGAAGATTTGCGCAGTTTGGCGAGAAAGTTTTCGGAGTTAATATTTCCCCAACCAGTGATTCTGATCTTACAGACACTGCCGCTCTCGCAGCCATCAACGCCTGGGAAAACTGGTGTCACTCCATAGGCATACCAACCTCCCTCACCGAACTTGGTATTCAGCCAACTGATGAACAGATTGAAGAAATGGCAGAAAAATGTGTTTTCGGCAGAAATGGACATATTGGCTTCTTCCAGCCGCTAAATAAGGAAGACATTGCAGCAATCCTTAAAATGGCGAGGTAACAGCTGCATCTATTGAAAAATCATTTCTACACCCCATAGCCACAAATAGGACAGCCCCGCAAAAAGGCTGCCCTATTTTAAATTTACTTTTTTTCCGCCACTGCTTCCCCAAGTCGATTATAAAGGGTCTTCGCATCCTGAATGTGCGGAATTCCCGTGGCATCTGCGGCTGCGCCTGCCGTAACCAGTATATACTCTCTGTCATAAATCTGAGCGAAGCTTGCCAGGCAATGTCCTGCCTCAGAGGTATAGCCTGTCTTGCCGCCCAGGACTTCTCCGCCGATAACACTGGTATCTGACATATTCTTAAACATAGTACTATAATAAGTAATCCCATCGGGATGCACATTTGTACCGGGAGTGGAATGGAAATGACTTTCAATCACATCACAAAATGTTTCATTATGCAAAGCATACCTAAGCAGCAGTGCAATGTCATAAGCCGTGCTGTAATGCTCCGGATCATGAAGCCCTGTGCAGTCCACGAAATTGGTGTTCTTCATTCCAATGGTTTTTGCCTTCTGATTCATCTTCTCCACAAATGCCTTTTCTGATCCAGACACCTCATCTGCTAACGCCAGACAACACTCAGCTCCTGACGGCAAAATCACTCCATACACCAGATCCCGGATCCGAACCTCCTCCCCAGGCTGAAAGCCCGCCTGTGTGGCATCCTGCCCGTTTAAGGTATAGAAAATGTCTTCACTTAGTGTAATTTTTCTGTCCAAATCAGAAAATGTCTCCAATGCCACAATTGCCGTCATAATCTTTGTCATTGAGGCCGGATAGATCCGTTCCTCTCCATTTAGATTGCCGATTATCTTTCCGCTTTTTGCGTCCATCAAAATTACATTTGAGCTATTCACGCCCATCACATCCAATTTCTTTACAGGCGGCCCGTCAAAATACCCTGCAAGTCCGATTACTCTGGCCTTCAGCCCTCTTTCCCAGCAAAAAGCGCCTGCCAGCAAAAGCAAAATTATAACTTCTATTAACGCACTCACCAGAATCCGCCGTCTCTGCTGCTTTCTTTTCTTTCTGCTCCTGGTATTTCTTCTCTTCCCAGAATCTCTGCCGCTTCTACCCCTATATTCTGCCACAGCAAAGCACCACCTTTCCTCTAGAGCATGCAGGTTGCAGAAATGATTTTTCAAACAGGCTCTAGATATACTTCCTATCCTACCACACCTTCCTCTATAATTTCTATAAAAAACTTATGTTTTCCACCCATAATCATATCTTCTGATAACAGACTTGAATAAACATATACTCAATGATCACCTAAAGAATAACTAAAAAATCGCTGCAATGTCTGTCTCTTCAGGCATTGCAGCGATTTTATCTCCTAATCTGTTAATAGCAGTAATATATTTTTTATAACTTTTCAATCAACTGTAAAATTCTTCTCGCACACATACGGATTTCTTCTTCGGAAAGCTTGCCGCTTCTATATGCTTCCAGAATATTTCTGTGATCATTTTCATTTCCTGGCATGATAATATCATTTCCAGCAGCTGCACATTTCCATGGAATACTTCCATCCTCGGGCACTGTAGTATTCCAGTCTGACATGATCACGCCGTCAAATCCCCACTCATTGCGTACAATTGTGGTACATAGATCCTTACTGTTTGCAGCATGTATTCCATTTACCAGGTTATATGATGACATAATTGCTGCTGGTTTGCTTTCTTTTACTGCAATTTCAAAACCACGGCAGTAAATCTCACGAAGAGTTCTTTCAGAAAGATGTACATCTACCCCCATACGATTGTCTTCCTGATTGTTACATGCAAAATGCTTAATGGTCACGCCGCATCCGGCTTTACTTTGAACTCCTTTGGAAACAGCTGCAGCCAGGCTACCTGCAAGAAGCGGGTCCTCGGAATAATATTCAAAATTTCTTCCGCACAGAGGATTTCTGTGAATATTCATCCCTGGAGCCAACCACAGATTTACGCCGAATTCTTCCATTTCCTCTGCAACAGCTACGCCGAATTCTCTTAACAGTTCCTGATTCCAGGACTGTGCCAAAGCGGTGCCAACGGGAAAAGCTGTACAATACTGATAATACATATCTGCATTTTCATGAGGCTTTTGTGTTATCAGAAATCCATTTTCCAGAGATCCAAGAACACCAATTCCATAAACAGAATCTGTCTTGCGGTCCACCTCATAGCTTCTCTGCAGCCGGACACCAGCGGGTCCATCTGCCATAATCAGTACCGGAACCCCATATTTCTCATAAAGTGCTTCTGAGGTTTCGCCAGCAGAACCGGGCACCTTAATTCCTGCTGCTCCCAGATTGCTGCTAATGCCCCCTGTGTTTCCGCATAAAAGCGGAATCATCTCTTCCACAGGCAGCTCGTCTGCAAGGGATTCCAGTGTCTTTTCACAGCATTCTTGCTTTTCTTTTTGGGTTTTCCCAAAAACTCCAGTCAGGCATAAATCTTCAAACTGTACAGACGGAATATCATGATTTCCAGCTTTCTTCTGCGTTTCTTCTGAGTTTACAATGTATGATCTCTCCAGGACTCCGGTTAACTCTGCTGCCGTTTCCAGCTTCCGGGTCTTCTCCAGAACAGTATCCCCGTTCACTTTTACAAGCGCTTCCAGTTTCAGATTGTCCGAACTGTTTCCAATCCACAATTCATAGTTTCCGGCTTCTACGATCCAGGCATGATCCTCTTCAAAAAAGCTTGCAAGGGCTTTTCCCTCAATCAGGATCCTTACCTGCTGTTTTTCTCCGGGCTTTAATACATTTGTTTTTGCATATCCAACCAGACGATGATGTTCTTTCTCCAATCTGCCATGAGGAAGCACAGCATAAATCTGCACAACTTCACTTCCCGAAAATCTGCTTCCAGTGTTTTCTACAGATACGTTTACCTCAATCTTGTCCTGATCGATTTCAATACCGCAGAACTGAATTTCAAAATCCGTATAAGAAAGGCCAAAGCCAAAAGGAAACAGCGGCTTGACGCCAAAGCTGTCAAAATACCGATAGCCTATATAAATTCCTTCTTTGTATTCTTCCAGTTCCAGATTTCCATTCAAATAACTGAAATTTTCTGCAAATGGCATATCTGCATATTTTTTTGCCCAGGTTGTGGTAAGCTTTCCGCTTGGAACCGCTTCTCCAAGAAGAATACGGGCAACCGCACGTCCGCCTTCCTGTCCAAGCTGGGAAATATTAAAGATACCTTTTATCCACTGCGTTTTTTCCAAAATGTCTGTAAGCTCTACAGGGCCGCCTGCATTTATAAGGAGGATAATAGGTACCTGTCTGCTGTTCAGAAAAAGGATATCTTCCTCTTCTCTCTCACTAAGATAATAATCACCTTTTTCCAGGCGGCGGTCTTTTCCCTCACCGGAAATGCGGCTGATCACATAAACAGCGGCACTTGCCCCCTCAATATCTTTTTCAGATACAGGACGCCCCTCCGGCATAATAAACGGATTGGAGGCATACGCATCAAAAGGATTATCTACATGCTTTGCTTCCTCAAGAATCTTTTCTTTCCATATAAGTCTCGCTTCCTGATAGCGATGTTCATAATTATCCAGCCAGTCCCTGCTGGTAATCTGAATTCCGGATTCTGCCATTCCTTCGTAAATGGTAATATTCTGTCTGTTATTTACATCTCCGGAACCAATTCCCCCTTTGACGGTTTTATCTGCACCGCTTCCCAAAAGGGCAATCGGTGCAAATAATGGAAGGGGAAGAATATTTTCGTTTTTCAGCAGAACTATGCATTCTTCTGCCGCAAGCTCAGCAAAAGAGCTATGGCTCTTCTCGCGTTCAGAAATTTCAGGATTCATAGTCCCGCTGCGTTTAAACCTGGCAAATGCCATTATTCCTTAACTCCACCAAGGGTAACACCTGCAATAATATATTTAGAAAGAAGCAAGTATACAATAATGATCGGCACAATGGCAACTGTGATCATCATGTAGATTTTACCCATATCAAAGTTCATATAATCGGCTCCACGAAGGGTAGCAATCAAAATCGGCACTGTCATTTTATTCTTGGACTGGATGATCAGGGCCGGTACAAAGTAGTTATTCCAGGAACCAACAAATGTGAAAATTGCCTGAACCGCAATGGCTGGTTTCATAATCGGAATCACGATACGGTTAAAGGTATGAAATTCTCCGGAGCCGTCAATTCTGGCTGCCTCTACAAGAGAAAGCGGCAGAGAGGACTGCAGGTAGCTGTACATGAAATAGAATACAGCCGGGGAAGCAATAGACGGAATAATCAGCGGCAGAAGGGAATCATATAATCCCATCTTTGTAACCAGGCGAAGGAAGCCCATTGCAGTTACCTGAGTAGGCATTACAAGGATTGCCATAATAAATGTAAATGCTGCTTTTCTTGCCTTAAACTCATAAGCATAAAGACCATATGCAGTAAGGGAAGAAAAATAAGTACACAGCACTGCACTGCATCCAGATACCACTATACTGTTTAAAATACCGCGGAACATAGGAAAGCTTCCATCATTTGCCACATTTTTCAGGTTTTCCAGAAAATTTTTTCCAGGAAGGGCAGAGAAGCCTTTCTGCAGATCTGCATGAGATCTGGTTGCATTAATAATCAGTACGTAAAAGAAAAACAGACACATAAAGGACAAAAGAATCAGTACGATATGTGCGAAAACTGTTCTGAAGCTACTTCCTGTTTTTTTCATCCTCTTAATCTTCTCCTTTCTTCTTTAGCACGTTTCTTAGCTGCTTTTTTGGATCCATCCGGATCATTGTCATTTGTCATACGGTATACAAAGAAGCACAGGATACCGCTGACAATAAACAGGTAAACAGATAATGCACCGGCCATACCATAGTTCTTACTCTTCAGGTGGCTGTTCAGGAACATGATCAGTGTCATAGAAGTTCTATCCGGATTACCCTGTCCGTTTGTGAGAATCTGAGGTACATCGAACATCTGAAGACCACCGATAATGGAAGTAATCAGTGTATAGGAAAGAATCGGGCGGATCAGCGGCAGTGTAATATAAAAGAAACGCTGAATGCTGTTGCAGCCGTCCAGATCAGATGCCTCGAATACATCCATGCTAATACCCATAACTGCAGCCATCAGCATAATAGTTGTATTGCCAAACCACATCAAAAAATTCATAAATCCAATCAGAGACCTTGTACCAAATACAGAACCCATAAAATCAATAGGAGCCTTAATCCAGCCAAGAGACATAAGAATGGAATTCACAGGTCCGTTTGTGGAAAACATGGTAAAAAACAAAAGGGCAAATGCAGATGCCATAATCAGGTTTGGCAGATAAATAACAACTTTAAAAAACTGTTTTCCTCGTATTTTCAGACGTGCATCTGTAAACCAGGCTGCCAGAACCAACGCAATCACAATCTGCGGCACAAATCCGATCAGCCACAGAATCAGAGTGTTTGCTCCGTACTTAAACATATCGGATTTCAGCAGACTGATGTAATTTTCCATACCAATAAAATTCGGTCCGATTTCCTTGATTCCGGAACGGAAATATTCAAAGAAGCTGTAGCGAACTGTATCAACCAACGGAATTAAAGAAAAAATAAAATAGATTATAAAAAAAGGAAGAATAAACAGGTAACCCCATTTTCCGTAATTAATGCTTTTTTTCTTCATAACTGCTCTCCTTTACATACAATCCGCAGGCGAAGAAGCCTGCATAGTTCGATTCTCCGCCTGCGTTGGATTGCCTTACACGATATCCACTTTTATTCCGGCCATATTACCTCAGAAATCTCAGGATAACGCTCTTTAATAGCAGTCTCAAAGTTTGCCTTTGCTTTATCAAAGTCAACATTTCCCTGGAAATAATCACTGAAGGAGTTCTGGATAAGCTCTACACATCCCTGATCATATGCAGAAAGCGGTGCAATCTTAATGTTCTCTGCAACAGGTGCAAAATATGCAAATGGGTTCTGTCCGCCAAGGAACTCAGAAGAGAAGTTTGCATCATCAGTAGCTGCTTCTGCCATACCACTCTTTGTATTTGTGAAGTCTGAATAATCCTCAGAAATCTTTAACAGGTTGTCTTTGTCTGCAGTCATAGCAAGGATAATGTCTTTTGCATGCTCTGGATTATCAGTACCTGTTGCTGCATGAATGTAAGAACCGCCCCAATTGTATTCCTGCGGAGGATTTGTAACTGCCCATGAGCCTGCATCGCCATCCCAGTTTGGACTTAATGTAAAGTCGATTCCCCATGCCGGAAACAGAAATGCAAATACTTTTGACTGGGAGCCCATAGCTTTGTTCCAGTCATCGTTCCACTGTCCTTTTACAGTCGGGTTAAGGTAACCTGCATCCAGCCACTCTTTTGAATCATTTACCCAATCCATAATCTTCTGGTCAACTGTAATGGTTGTCTCACCAGGCTGTACCCAGGACTGTGCGATGCTGTTTCCATATAAACGGAAGGTATCTGCATAAGAAGAAAATGTGTAGTAACCTTTCTCCTTCAGTTGAGCAGCAGTCTCTTTCATTGTATCCCAGTCTTTTACTTTCTCGCCTACTTCTGCCGGATCATCTGTTCCAAAGACTTCTTTTGCAATATCACGACGGTATACCAGGGTTCCTGGGCAGCACTGCCATGTAGAACCTCTCTGTACTCCGTCAGAGTCAGAAGCAGTTGTTCTTGTGAAATCGTACTGATCTGCAAGATCTGTATCCGGGTCAATTCCAAGATCTGTAAGCGGCATTGCTACATCAGCATCTTTATCTGTATATTTGAAAACATAGTCTGTTTCTGACAGGAAAATATCTACCTTATCATCTGCAGAAGCATCAGCCTGGTTTAACAGTGCCTCGTCAAGTTTCTGCTGGTAAACACCATCCTGATTTGGATTTATGATCCAGTGGATCTCAGTTCCGTCCTTTAAGGTTGTAACGGTTCCGTCACTGGATGTAGACTCAACTTCCGGATAAATTGCTTCCAGACGGGTACGGAACTCATCATTCCAGGAATAGATGTTGATAACCTTTCCTTCTTCAGATTCTGCATGGCATACAACAGTTGCACTCATGCCGGTGACTGCCATAACTGCTGTTAATAACACAGCTACTGCTCTTTTTTTCATATAAATTTTCCTCCTTTTTAAGCATTTTTTAATGCTGTATCTCTTTGGTAAAATAAATATATCATTTTTGTTTTTGACATTATATTATTTCTCTTAACAAAATATCAGATTCGTGTCATAATATAAAAAAATGACACATTTATTTCTATCCGGGAGGGCTTTACATGACAATGTCTAAAGACTGGTATAATACCGAATTTGAAGAAAACGAACTGGAGTCCAAGCACCGTCCGCCTTCTGTTGAATATTCCTTTTATACAGCTGTGAAAACCGGTGACATGGAAACAGTTCTCCAAAACTGCAATGCAAATTCTTTTACTCATCTGGAAGGAACGGGCATACTTTCCAGAAATGCGGTTACCAATCTTAAATACCACTTTGTAGTTACTGCAGCCATGCTCACCAGATACTGCATTGACGGCGGAATGGAATCGGAACAGGCCTACCGCCTCAGTGACTTTTATATTCTGAAAATGGACTCCTGCACTACCCAGCAGCAGATTGCAGACCTTCATCATATTATGGCAAAGGATTTTACCGGGAAAATGGCTCTGCAGAAAAAAAGCTCTGTGCTTTCCAAACCTGTCATGCAGTGCGTAGATTATATTTATACCCATATCAAAGAACGTATTACCATCGAAGATCTTGCCTGCTACACCGGTCTTTCCCAGAATTACCTTTCCAGGGTGTTCAAGCAAAATCTGGGAATTTCCATCAGTGACTACATACGGGAACAGAAAATAGAAAAGGCAACCCACCTTCTGCGTTATTCGGATAAATCCGTAGTGGATATTGCCAACTACCTTTCCTTTTCTTCCCAAAGTCATTTTATACAGGTATTTGAGAATTTCACAGGTCTGACACCCAAGAAATACCGGGATAAATATTATAAATCCATGTGGTGATCTGACCGCCATTTCTGCAGAAAATTATTGGGGACGGAGTTTTCCGGCTTAAAAAGCCAGAAAACTCCGTCCCCAATGGTTTATTTTAGAATAATATTGATTTCATGTACTTTTTCCAGTTCCAGTTTTTCAATTTCCGAACGCATCAGACGAGCCTTCCGTCCTGTTTCTGCCAGAAGCGTTATTCCGTCACAGAACGCTTCTCTAATCTGTACTTCATTCCATTCTTTTTTCTCTCTATTAAAGATATGGATGGCAAATTTCTTTCCGGCAAATTCCATTTCCAGAGAAGCCTTTCCTTCCTGGTCATACTGCTCCGGCATAAGTGCAGGTGCGATTACCATGTCTCCCAGCTGACCTTTTACACCAAAAACCTCTGTAATCATAGTCAGCATATACCAGCTGGCAGCTCCGGTAAGGTATGCATATAACCCCCGTCCCTGATTATCAAAGTATTCAGGAATTCCAGGATACATTTTACTGCGGTCAAAATCCATTGCAGTATCCAACAGTGTCCGAAGAACCTTATAGCCTTCTCTGGCATGACCGGTTTTATACAATGCATTTGCATACATAACTGCCATATGGGAAAAGACTGCACCATTTTCCTTTTCGCCGTATGCAAATCCAAACATTCTTCCCAGATCAAATTTTTCTTCCTTGAAATCTGTGTTCAGACGATAGCCACCAGCGTTCCTGTCATACAGATATGCATCTGCACCTTTGCAGATTGCCTGTATCTGCTGATTTGTGGCAGTACCGCTCATAATGGCAAATACCTGACCGGTAAGCATCATCCGCACGCTGTTCTTCGCACAGGCGTTATTTCCAGCTTCGTCTGGAACTGCACTGTATTCTACCTTTCTTCCGTGGTTGTCATAATATCCGTTAAACCATCCCTTGTCCCCATCCTGAATCCATTCGTTTTTCCGGATGTTTTCCATCAGCCAGTCTGCTTTTTCTTCCAGATTTCTGCACACCTTTTCCAGGGAAAGCACAACCTTATTTCCGCTTAAATTATGGGCACTCAGATCTGTATACTGTTTCAGGATCTGCAGTTTTTCCTTCGGACTTTCATACAACTGTTTTCCATAAGCAAACAGACATTCCATTTCTTCAGCAAGCTCAATCTTATTGATTCCCTGAACACGTTCCAGTTCCCTTAGTACGTGAGCAATCTCCTTCAGATTTCCTGCATAAGCACAGGTAAAGGCAACACTCTCGCCCTTTTCCCAGGCCATATCCATGGCATCATTCCAGTCTGCTCCATGCAGGCGCATTTCGTTATGCTCTCCCACGTCAAAGAAAGCGCAGAGATTCTGCAGAAGGATATGCTCCAGAACAGTTCCATAATACACTTCCGCATTGTCTGTTTTCTGCCAGTTACCATAGCTGCTGTTCCACTCCTGGTCATGATCGGTTCCGCGTTTTGACTGAAAGTCCTTAAAATATGGAATCTTTTCAAACAGAATATCAAAGTCCCCGGTCTGATCCAGATATAATTTTGTAGTTACAAATGGCCAGAAGCTGTGATCCATCCACACACGGGTAATGTTATTCCTGTCTGCAATAAATTCACCCTGACTGCTTCCGATAATTGTGGCATTTGTCCCATCAATACGAACCCCACCATAATTATCTACGATCATCTGTCTTACATCCGAAGGCTCCATGATCAAAAGCGCAAGACAATCCTGCCACAAATCGCGCCATCCACGGCCGCCCTTCCCATAATCATGATAGGGAAGGAAGGAACAGCCGTAAATTCTTCTGAGAATCGGCTGGAAGCAGATCCATTTCAGATAATTATCCACATCACTATTTCCAGTTTCAAATGCTACATTTACCTTTTGAATCCAATGTTCTTTTACTTCTTCAAGCATTTTTTGCACCTGAAGCTTTGTTCTGCAGCCGGAGGTCAGCAACGCAATACTGTCAGATGTTTTTGTGGTGCCGCTTAACAAAATGTAGCCAGCTGCTTCTTTTGGCTTCAGCGTTTTTCTGCTGAACCGGAGACCGCCCACTGCCTCTTTTCCTTGGATTTTTGTTCCAGCGGTTTTACCTGGCTTATTTGTTCTGACAGCTTCCGGATTTAGGAAAGTGCCCCCTTCACCAATAAAAGCCTCTACGGTAGGGTAAAAGCTTTCCGGCTTCTCTCCATTCTCAGCAGAACCATATACAAAATAAGTAGTGTTATTTTTCTGGTGTCCGCGCTCATCAAAAGACAGAACCGGCTTCACTTCTACTCCATACTCAGTTGTCTGAATCCGATGGAGCAGGGAAGTAACATGGCGGTGATCACGCAGGTTATCCGCACTTCTTCCATACATAGGAATTACACCAATTGGCACGACCTCTACATCTTTATCAGAAATATTTGTGATTTCCACATATTCTACTTCCATATCACCGGAAATAGTGACAAAAGAGGTTACCTCAGCTTGAAGGCCATATTTTTCTGATCTGCGGGAAAGCTTCTGCCACATAAAACCGGCTTCCAACACGCTTTCTTCCTGTTTCTCTGTAAATTTTTCAAATTCCTGTTCTGCTGAATTTCCGCAGACAGACCAGCAGCCCAGAAGCTGTGGATTTATCCCCCGAGAAAGTTCATTCGTCTCATCAGAAGCCTTATATACCCGGCACCAGAAGTTTCTGGTATTTCGGTTATTATGCAGGTTCTCAATACTTACAGGTTCAAGAAGAAAATGATTCTGATCTGTTTTGCTATCTCCTCCAAGATTAGGGGTAATACTGGATTTCAGCCCTTTTTCTCCTGCCAGCGGCAGATATAGTCCACTATAATTTTCCGGATTATGAATGATAAAGGTTCCTTTTTTATCCTGAAATTCTATATGTTTCATCTGAGTTTCTCCCTTTCTGCCAAAATATATCAAATTTAGGAAAGATACAATTCAATCTCAGTTTCAGTAGTCAGCTTATCCTGCGGAATATAGTTGTCCTTTAATTCCTCGCCATTTACTGTAAGCTTCTTAAATCCGCTTTCTGCATGTCCCGGATTTTTCACTTTAATATGCAGGTGACAGCCACGGAAGTCCTTTTCAACCTCAAAGCCATCCCATTCTTTCGGAATAGACGGCGCAATGCGAAGACCATAGAAATCAGGACGCATTCCCAGAATACCTTCCACGCATCCCACCATAACAGTAGATGCAGTTCCGGTAAGCCAGTGCACATGAGAGCGGCCAAAATTCGGGCTTGCTTTTCCCTCTGTAAACTGACCATAGCAATATGGCTCAAGTCTGCGGATTTCAGCTTTATCATTCTGTGCAGCCGGAGCATTTTCCATGAAGTAGCCAAATGCTCTTTCTCCATGTCCCATTAATGCTTCCGCAAGAATGATCCATCCCTGCGACTGGGAAAAGATACCTGCATTTTCTTTTGTTCCTGCATTATAAATTACTGCCAGTGCACCGTCAAAAGCATGTGCATGATATGGCGGATCCATAAGAATAGCTCCATACTCTGTATTCAGTCTTTCATAAACCTGCTCAAGTGCCAGTTCTGCCTGTTCCTTTGTTGCAAGACCGCTGATCACTGCCCAGCTCTGAGGGTTCAGCCACATATTTGCTTCCGGGTCTATACGCTGTCCGATTACTTCACCTGCTTCTGTAAATCCGCGGATAAATCGGTCCTCATCCCAGCAAAGCTCTTCGATCAGTTTGCCAAGCTCCTCCTGGCTTTTTTCCAAATATGCAATATAAGCCTCATCCTTTTCGTATGCTGCAAACTCTTTCAGGATAGTCATTGCATAATAAAACTGCAGAGCTACAAATGTAGATTCCCCATCTTTTCCAAGTCTCAGGCAATCATTCCAGTCTGCATAAAGACCAGCCGGCAGTCCATGCTTTCCAAGGTGCTCCATTGAGAACTGAATGGCACGTTTCAGGTGCTCATATACAGTTCCTTCATCTTTATTTGCAAAGGGGATTACTTCATCAATAAAATCTACGTTTCCTGTCTCTGATACATATTTATATACAGTTGGGAACAACCATAAAGCATCATCTGCACGATATGCAGGATGACCTGTTTCCTGTACATAAGAAGCATCATCCGGTGTATCCTCATGTCCCGGATTATGGGTAAACTTAACAAGCGGAAGTCCGCCGCCATTATCCACCTGTGCGGAAAGCATAAATCGAATCTTATCTGCCGCCATTTCCGGAGCCAGATGAATCACCCCCTGGATATCCTGTACTGTGTCACGGTATCCATATCCGTTGCGCAGACCGCAGTAAGTAAAGGATGCTGCTCTTGACCAGATAAATGTCATAAAGCAGTTATATGCATTCCATGTATTGATCATGGTATTAAATTCACTGCTTGGAGTTTTAATCTGAAAGTGGGAAAGCTTTTCATGCCAGTAATGGATCAGTTCTTCCAGCTCTTTTTTGCAGATCTGCTGGCAGTCCTTATCATAACGGGCTGTAATTTCTGCGGCCTCGTCATCATTTTTCATGCCAACGAGGAAAGCCAGCTCTTTCTTTTCTCCCGGGGCAAGCTTCACTACAGCAGTCAGTGCGCCGCAGCTATTCTCATTGTAGTTTCCCTCACAGTTTAGTTTGCCTTCCATAACCCCTACCGGATTTCCATATCCGTGGTATCTTCCCAGGAACGCTTCTTTTTCACCGCACCAGGAATCCACCGGCACACCAGCTAATCCCAGGAAACGATTCGTTACATCCTTATTATCAACCTTTTCACCCTCATCAAGACGATCCAGATTTGCATGGATCATCTGACGAACACGGTTTCCTCTGAAAACAGTGCGTGTAATATACTGGGAATACTGCAGGTTTACCTGATCCTGTTCATAATTACTGTTGTTGGTAAATTCCGCATATCCAGTCACGCTGATCTCACGTTCCCGGTCAGAACAGTTCTCTACGCAAAGACTCCATACCTCATGGGACTGTCCCAGTGGTACATAATATCGAACCTCAGAATGGATTCCGCTATAATCAGTCAGCATCTTGGTGTAAGCTGTACCATGATGGCATTCGCATTTATATTCCTCCAGAGCCTTTCCTACCGGCTGCCAGGATGTTGACCAGAAATCCTTTGTTTCATTATCTCTCAGATAAATATATCTTCCCGGCTCATCAAACTGGTTAAAAACATAACGTAAAATTCTTCCGTTAGCTCCAGATTTTGCAAAGCTGTATCCACCTGCATTATTAGACACGATTGCACCATATTCCGGATCTCCTAAATAATTTACCCATGGCGCCGGTGTATCTGGTCTCGTGATCACATACTCCCGTTTCTCATCATCAAAATATCCGTAGTTCATACCTGCACACTCCCTCTTAGCCCTTATAACGGCTGCTGTTTTCTCATATCATACCTCATATAATGAAAAGCATATACAAAAACTCACTATAAAATATCAAAATCGTGACATAGGAAGACAGTTCCCCGCCCACGCAAAAAGAGCACCCACCTTACGGTGAATGCTCTTCTCATTTCATCTATTAAGCTAATTTGATCGGGTTGATCTTCACACCAGGTCCCATTGTCGGAGCGATAACAACGCTCTTTAAATACTGTCCTTTCAGTGTGCTAGGTCTAGCCTTTGCAATAGCTCCAATCAGCGTCTGGAAGTTGTCGCTTAACTGCTCCTCAGTAAAGGAAGCTTTACCGATCGGCACATGGATAATGTTTGATTTGTCAAGACGATACTCAATCTTACCAGCTTTGATATCATTAACAGCTTTTGTAACATCCATTGTTACTGTACCAGCCTTCGGGTTTGGCATTAAACCTTTCGGTCCAAGTACACGACCAAGACGTCCAACAACACCCATCATGTCTGGAGTTGCAACAACAACGTCAAAGTCAAGCCATCCTTCGTTCTGGATCTTCGGGATAAGATCCTCAGCGCCTACAAAGTCAGCGCCTGCTGCCTTAGCTTCCTCAGCCTTCGCATCCTTAGCAAATACAAGAACGCGAACTTTTTTACCAGTACCGTGCGGCAGAACAACTGCTCCACGGATCTGCTGATCTGCATGACGTCCATCGCAGCCTGTGCGGATATGAACTTCGATAGTCTCGTCAAATTTAGCTACAGCAGCTTTTTTAACTAAGCTGATAGCTTCGTTAGTATCGTATAATGTTGCGCGGTCTACTGCCTTAGCAGCTTCCACGTATTTCTTTCCTCGTTTCATTTCTATAACCTCCTGTGGTATTTGCGGGGAAAAGCCCTCCCACTTACTATTTGTGATTAATCAACTACTTCAATTCCCATACTTCTTGCAGTACCAGCAATCATGCTTGCTGCTGCTTCGATGGATGCTGCATTTAAGTCTTTCATCTTAAGCTGAGCGATTTCCTCAACCTGAGCCTTTGTAACTTTAGCAACTTTTGTTTTGTTCGGTACGCCGGAACCGGATTTGATGTTTGCAGCTTTCTTAAGAAGAACTGCAGCCGGCGGAGTCTTGGTTATGAAGCTGAAACTTCTGTCTGCATAAACAGTGATTACTACAGGAATGATCATACCATCCTGATCAGCTGTTCTTGCGTTGAACTCTTTTGTAAACTGAACGATATTTACACCGTGCTGTCCAAGAGCCGGACCTACAGGTGGTGCTGGAGTTGCTTTACCAGCGGGAATCTGTAATTTGATATATCCTGTTACTTTCTTTGCCATTTTCGGCACCTCCTATGTGGTATTGGCGGGGGTGTGTCCCTCCCACTTGCTGTTACCTTGTTTTTTAATTACTCAGCTTTTTTGATTTCTGTGAAACTTATCTCTACCGGTGTTTCACGACCGAAAAGCTCAACATTAATCGTTACTGTCTGTTTCTGCTGAAAGGGTACCCTCGCCGTTATCACTTACCTTA
>OLRK01000678.1_pt1 | contig 36487 bp, 26 predicted proteins | sample 1672911 | NCBI WGS metagenome assembly OLRK01 (sample SAMEA3136736, study PRJEB25190) | human gut metagenome | biome: human gut; feature: human-associated habitat; material: faeces | place: Austria | collected 2013 | reverse complement strand
TTTTAGCATCGCAAACAAAACCATACGTGAAGCGCACGAGCAATGCCGCGTGTATTATGGCTATGGTCAAAAAAATTCGTGACAGCCTCTGACGCAGAGAGTACAAACATAACGGCAACCCTACAGCTGCCCCAGTGCCTTGCGGAGTCTGAAGCCGACGGGTGCGGCGACAATAATTTTTATAATATCAAGAGGGATAAACGGGATAACACACATCGTCAGCGCGGCGGCGAGGCCTTTGCCGGTCAGTGAGATAAACCATAGAGTACCGCACACATAACATAAGGCAGTGCCAAGGACAAGGGCAAGGGGATATACAAAAAATTTATTTGAAAATTTTTGTATGAGCAGTCCTCCGGCTAAGGCACAGCAGATGTAGCCGATAATATAGCCGCCGGTAGGCCCGGCAATGACGCCGGCACCGCCTGTAAAATTGGAAAATACAGGAAGTCCCGCACAGCCGAGGAGGATGTAGATCATCACACTTAAAAAGCTTTGCAGTGGTGACAGTGCCGATGTGGCAAGGTAGACGGCAAAGGTGGCAAGGGTGACGGAGGCGGCGGCCGTCGGCACAGGAATAGAAATCGGTGCAAGGACACAGATGACGGCGGCCATCATTGCTGAGACAGCCATTGTTTTAATTGATAGTTTGCTTTTTGCTTTTGTCATGAGAAATTCTCCTTTGATGATTGTGCGGCAGGCCGCAAAATTGTTTTAGGGTTGTGGCTATATGAAATAACATCTGCTTCAGATGCTATATGAGCCGGGTACTCACCTCGCCTGAATTTAAGGCGAAGCGCCGCCCGTCGGCCTCGACAATGAGAAAACCATGATCGTCAATGGCAACAGCCTTTGCCGGATAAGTTTCATTCATTGTAATGACATTGATATTTTGACCGATGAGTATGGAACGGCGGCGGCTTTCTTCAAGAAAGGCTTTGTCATTCATTGTTTCAATATGGTGCTCAAGGGCATTGAGTATTTCGGCGATGAGGCGGTTCCTTGAAATCGGGCAGCCGCTTTCGTTTTCGATGGATGTTGCAATATCGGCAAGTTCATCGGGAAAGGTGACGGCGCCTGTATTCACACCGATACCGATCACGACATAATCAAGGACGCCGTTTTCAAAACCGATACCGGCTTCTGTGAGGATGCCGCATATTTTTTTTTGGTGAATCAGAAGGTCATTCACCCATTTAATCTGAACTGAAACATCGGCAAGCGATTCAATAGCTTCGGCGACGGCGACAGCGGCACATGACGTCAGTAAAAGCGCATCTTCAGGCAGCATATGAGGGCGCAAAAGCACAGACATATAAATGCCGGATTTTTCGGGAGAGAAAAAAGGCCGTCCGTATCTTCCATGTCCGCCGCTCTGAGTTTCGGCAATAATGACCGTGCCGTTTGGGGCGCCTGCACCGGCCATGGATTTTGCTTTTTTATTTGTAGAATCAATGGCCGGAAAAATATGAATTTTGCTTCCGAGCTGTTTTGTGTGAAGCGACTTTCTGATGCATGCTTCTGATAAAGTGTTATCGTCTGAGACAAAGGTGTAGCCTTTATTTGTCACTGCATCAATGCGGTAACCTGTGTTTTGAAGCTGCTTCACAGCTTTCCACACAGCATTTCTTGAAACACCGAGCTGAGCGGCCAAATCATTGCCGGAAAAATACCGGCCTTCACCGTCAACGAGTATATGTAAAATATTTTCTTTAAGCTCTGACATTGTAAAACCTCCGAAATTCGTGTAAGATGTTACTAAGGCTGAAATATATTTCGTGTAAAGTCGTGCAGCCCGCAGCGCAGAGTTCGCGAGGCACACGCTTTTTTCAGTATAGTGTAAAAAAGGTTGATTGTCAACTAAAAATATAAAATAGGGTGACAATTTGCGGGGCTGAAAAATAAGGTGACAATACAGACGGCAAAATGCCGGTGATGTAGGAAAGGAGTCAGAGGATGATGAAAGAAACGGTATTATATTATAATCCAAATAAGGCGGCACATGCGGCAAAGCTTAAAAGTGTTTTTGTGCGTATGGGCATAAGAATAAAGAATATAAGCGAGGTGCAGCTGGATGAAACTGTTGGTTATCTGTCCGGTGTGAATGGTTTTGAAGCGGCGTCTGAGGGCGGCAGTGGGGAGCAGCCGGAAGGCTCAGATATCACCGGTGAAGCGGATAACGGCGTTGGTGCAATTGATGAGGAGATGCTTGTGATGAAAGATTTTTCTGACAGGCGGCTTAACGAACTATTAATGCAGATGCGAAAAGCCGGTGTGCCTAAGATTAATTTAAAGGCGGTTGTAACAGAACATAATATCGGCTGGACATTCCGCCAGCTTTATGAAGAAATTAAAAAAGAACACGAGCAGATGAGCGGCACAGCATCAGATTAATGTTAATGCTTTAACAATAATGTAACAAAAGTTACAGAACAAGCCTTGCGTGTATGTTATCCTTTGGATGTGGAAAAGATAGTAAAAGATAAATATCCTGTCAGAAAAAGGAGGCATATAGGATGGTAAATATTCAGAAAGCGGCCATTATCGGCTGTGGATTTGTCGGAACATCAATTGCGTTTACACTTGTACAGAAAGGAATTTTTTCAGAGCTTGTACTTGTGGATGTAAATAAAGATAAAGCGGAGGGCGAAGTGATGGATTTAAGTCACGGTCTGCCTTTTGCAAAAGAAATGGAAATCAAGGCCGGAGGTTACGAAGATATTGCAGACTGTGCGATGATTATTATTACAGCCGGTGCCAACCAAAAACCGGGCGAGACAAGACTTGACCTCGTCCATAAAAATGTGGCTATTTATAAAAGTATTATTCCGGAAATTGTCAAATATAATCAAGAGGCAATTCTTCTTGTCGTGTCAAATCCGGTCGATATTATGACATATACAGCGCTGAAGCTTTCGGGTTATCCGAAGCAGCGCGTTATCGGTTCAGGAACTGTGCTTGATACGGCGCGCCTTAAATATCATCTGAGCCGCCACTTAAATGTGGATAGTAAAAGTATTCATGCTTTTATTATCGGCGAGCACGGCGACAGTGAGCTGGCACTGTGGAGTTCTGCAAATGTGTCCGGTATACCTCTCAATCATTTTTGTGAGCTGAGAGGCTATTATGACCATGAGGCGGCAACAGACAGAATTTATAAAGACGTCCGCGACAGCGCCTATGAGATTATCGGCAAAAAGGGCGCAACCTACTACGGTGTGGCGATGGCTGTTGAGCGTATCGTTGAGTGCATTATAAGAAATGAACATTCTATTTTGCCGGTGTCAGTCTATATGGAAGGACTTTATGGACTCAAAGATTTATGTATCAGTATTCCGACGGTTGTCGGTCAGAATGGCGCTGAAAAAATTCTTGATATTCCGCTAGATAATGAAGAAATGGAAAAGCTTATAAAATCGACAAAAGAACTGAAAGCAGTGCTTGAGGCGATTGAAATATAAGGTGAAACAACGGGGCTCCCTGCAAGATTACAGGGAGCCTCTTGTTCTTAAGTAAGAGTATTTGACATGGGACGTCTGTGTGTTCTGAAGTGCCTTGCGGTACTTTTGGGGCGTCTCGCCGTAAAATTTGCAGAAAGCGCTTGTAAAAGCGCGCGCGTCCGAAAAGCCGTTGTCGAGGGCAATCTGCAGAATTGAATAATCGCTGTCAATCAGTGCCTGATAAGCATGGTGCATACGTATGCTTGTCAGGTATTTTTTAAAAGTCGTTCCCATACATTCTTTAAATGTCCGTGCAAGGTGTTCCTTTGAAATGCCGTAGTCGGACGCGAGCGTATCTAAAGTAATTGTCTCACGGTAATGGTTGTCGATATAATCCATGATCTGCGTACATCTGTCCATATATTTCTGAGTTTTTATGGCAGACGGCACAGTTTTTGGCGTCTGAAAATCCGAAAACAGCAGATAAAGAATTTCATAAAAAAAGCTGTTGACTTTAAGCTGATAGAAAGTATTTGACTTTCGTTCTTTAAAGACGGGATAAATGTCTATAAAGGCATGCACGAGCGTCTGATAGCCGGGTTTATTTGGATCTGTGAGAAAGCGGATATCCTCAATATTGTGAAAAACCTCTTTTAAAAACGGGAAAGGGATAATGACAGAAACTGCCTCTGTTTTTTGTGTGTAATTCATCTGGCAGGCGTGAATATCGCCGCTGTTAATCAAAATAAGGTCGCCGGAAGATGCAATAAATTGATATCCGTTAATATCATAAAGAGCGTCACCTTCAAGAATATAAGTAATTTCAAGACTTCGGTGCCAGTGCTTGGCAACGGAAGTTACATGGTTTTCTGAAATTAGATAAATCCATGCTAAAAACTCACTTGGAACTTTAATAATCTCATGAAAATAATCCATTATAAACAGTCTCCGTTCAATGAAAGTAAATATAATCTGATTATATCAAACCGACTTAAAATGTCAATATAAAGAAAAACAGCAAAAAATTAATATCAATTATTTGTATATTAGTTGCTAAAAAATGCGATGATTATTGCCGGCTTAAGACTATATAATGTAAGTATCAGTCAGACAAAAAAAGACAAATTTCGAGGGAGGGAATGTTGTGAAAAAGAAGAAAACAGGATTTTGGAGGCACCTGTTATTTTTAGGACCGGCCTCAGCTGCATTTTTTATTGCCGTGCTGATTCCTTTTATTATCAGTATGGGTTATGCGTTTACAGACTGGAACGGCGTAGCCAATGAAGTAAATTTTGTCGCATTTCAAAATTTTATTGACATTTTTACAGGAAAATCACGTTTTCTTGATTCATTTTGGTTTACGTTAAAAATTACAATTGTCAATGTTGTTTTAATTTGTGTGGTCGGTACGCTGCTTGCGGTGGCGCTCACATCAAAGATGAAGGGTACAGGCGTTTTCAGAGTTATGTTTTATCTGCCTCAGACAATCGGCGGCTTAATTCTCGGCTTTGTATGGCAGTTTATTTTTGTGAATGGATTTCCGGCAATCGCCGAAACGTTCCATATCGGCATATTAGACCAGCAGTGGCTTGGGACAGAAACAACAGCCTTTGTGGCGCTTGTTGTTGTCAGTGTATGGCAGAATGCGGGTTATGTGATGGTTATTATGATTGCGGCGCTTTCGGGCGTTCCGTCGGAGATGGTTGAGTCGGCAAAGATTGACGGTGCGAACGGTCTTACGATTTTCTTTAAGGTGAAATTACCGCTCTGTATTTCATATATTACGGTCTGTCTGTTTTGGACGATTGCAAATGCGTTCAAGATGTTTGATTTAAACTTCTCTTTGACAAAAGGCGGGCCTTACGGTTCTACAAACTCACTGGCGCTTGCAATTTACAACGATGCCTTTTCGAATAATAAATACGGTCTTGCAACGGCAGAATCCATGGTGTTTTTCGTCATTATCATGGTGATCACAGGCATACAGTTCTATTTTACAAATAAGAAAGAGAGGGAGTTACTGTGAAAAAACAGAGAGTTAAGAATGTCGTTTTGTTTATAGTCATACTTATTTTAGCGCTCATTTTCCTGTGTCCGCTCTTTATTGCAGGGATTAATTCCTTTAAACCGCTCGGAGATATTATTTCTGAGCCGCTTGCGCTTCCGAAAAAACTGTTATTTTCAAACTATGCCAACGCTTTTACAACACTTGAAATTCCGAAGGTGATGGCAAACACAGCAATTGTGACACTCGGTTCGGTTGTCGGCATTGTCATTTTTTCGGCGATGACAGCTTACTGGGCAGAGCGTCACCCGACAGTTTATTCAAAAATTTTTGAAAAGCTGCTTATTTTATCCATGCTGATACCGTTTGCGTCTATTATGATCCCGATTGTCCAGGTGATGAAAACACTTCATATGAACAGTACGCTTCAGGGAACAATTGTGACCTACTGGGGCGTTGGACTGGCCTTTGCTTATTTCATGATGCGCGGCGCAGTTAAGGGACTGCCGTATGAGCTTGAGGAAGCGGCAAAAATTGACGGCTGCGGACCGGTCAAAGTATTTTTTAAAGTTGTGATGCCGCTTTTACAGCCGACAATGGTGACAGTTTTTGTCATGGATATTTTCTGGATATGGAATGACTTTATTATTCCTTTGATTTTGCTTGATAATGGTAAGCTAAGTACAATTCAGCTGGCGATTAAAAAATTATTCAGTATGTATGCGACAAAATGGGATTTGGCGCTGCCGGGACTGATGATGTCGATTTTGCCGATTGTGATTGTATTTGTGATATTACAGAAAAAAATTATTAACGGTATTATGGCCGGCGCTGTCAAAGGCTGACGGCATAAGTTTAAGGAGGAAGAATGAAATGAAGAAGATGAAAAAAGTTTTAGCATTGGCTTTAGCGGGCGTGATGACGCTCGGACTGACTGCGTGTGAGAGCAGTGACACAACAGAGGGCGGCGGTGAGAGCAAAGCTTCGGGGGATAAAAAGACAATTTACATTTATCAGATGAAAATTGAAATTGACGAAGCGCTCAAAGAGGTTACAAAGAAATACACAGAAACGCATCCTGACGTGGAATTTGTTGTAGAATCTGCAAGTGATAACTACAATACATCTCTGAAAACAAAGTTCACAGGCGGTGAGGCTCCGGATATTTTTACACTGACAGGCTATGAAGATGCAAAAATGTGGAGTTCAAATCTTGAAGATTTAAGCGGTGAGCCATGGGTTGAAAATATGGTTGATCAGGCGAAGGAAGGTATTGTCATCGATGGTAAGGTCTGCGGCTTCCCGACATCGGTTGAGGGCTGGGGCTATATGTACAATAAAAAACTTTTTGAGCAGGCCGGTATTAAAACACTGCCGACAACAATGACAGAGCTTAAAGAAGTGTGCGGCAAGCTTTCAGACGCCGGTATCCAGCCGCTGACAGAGTGCTACATGGACTGGTATCAGGCAGGTATGTTCATGGTGAATACAGGTATTGCAAGACAGGAAGATCCGATGGGATTTATTAACGGCTTAAATGACGGTACAAAAACTTTCGTCGGAGATCCTATATTTACAGAGCTTGCAAATTTCCTTTTATATGATGTATCCCAGTGTGAAAGTCCTATGAACACAGACTTTAATACACAGATGGCACAGTTTACAAGTGAATCTGTCGGCTTTACGGCAGGCGGAAACTGGAACCAGCCGGCACTTGACGCTGTTTCAGAGGATATCGAATCCGGTTTAATGCCGTTCCCAATCAACGATGATTCTGAAGCAAATGATAAGCTGTATGTCGGTATTGCAGGTTACTGGGGCGTTAATACGAACTCGCCGGTAAAAGAGGAAGCAAAGGATTTCCTTGAGTGGCTCGCAACGACAGAAGAAGGGCAGTCATGTATGACAAAGGACTTACAGTTAATTCCGGCATTTACAAATTTCTCGGCAGATGCTGAAAGTATCGGTGATTTAGGTACAGATGTGTCTAAATATGTTCAGGAAGGAAAGACATACGGATTCTACTATTCATTCTATCCGGACGGATTTAATCAGGCAGCCGGCGAAGCTGTTCAGAGATTAGTTGCCGGCAAAGCTTCTGTTGATGAATTTTTACAGGAACTTCAGCAGCAGTGGGATAATTTGAAAAAATAATCTGAGAAGAAAATTTTACAAAGATGAGCTGCCGCAGATGAATGTTAAAAACTTCAGGTTTGCGGCAGTTCTTATTTTATGATATAGGAAATTCGTATTTAGGAGGATATGGCGTGAATATTGATAAAATAATTGAAAAAATGACACTTCATGAGAAGGTAATGTTATGTACAGGGAAAAATTCATGGCAGACAAAGGACTATCCGCAGCATGGTATACCGTCAATCCGCATGAGCGACGGTACAAGCGGCGTGCGTTTTCAGAAAGGCTCGGATGAGGACGGGGCGGTTTCTCTTTCTGGGGCAGAATCCTTTTATGAAAGCTTAAGCGGTCGTTTTGACGATGATGATGCGATGGAGAGAACTTATGAGGCGACAGCCTTTCCGTCAGGCTCTGCCATTGCCTGCTCATGGAATAAGGCATTGATTGAAAAAATCGGCGGGGCGATTGCCGAAGAATGTCAGAAGCTGGGCATTAATCTTTTGCTTGGACCGGGCTTAAATACGAGACGTCACCCGCTGACGGCAAGAAATTTTGAGTATTATTCAGAAGATCCGTGTCTTGCCGGTGATATGGCGGCGGCCATCGTCAAAGGTGTTCAGAGTGAGGGCGTCGGCACATGTATGAAGCATTATGCCTGCCATAACTCAGATACAAGAAGGACGAGAGTCAACACGATTGTTTCGGAGAGAGCGCTGAGGGAAATCTATCTTGCGCCGTATGAGCGTGTTGTTAAAAAGTCTGCGCCGACGTGTGTGATGACAGCTTACAATCAGGTCAACGGCGAGGAATGCAGCGGCGATACGCGCCTTGTACGGGATATTCTTAAAAATGAATGGGGCTTTGACGGCATGGTCATCTGCGACTGGGGCGCAGTGAAAGATTCAGTGGCGGCAAGCCGCGGCGGTGTTGATCTGCAGATGCCGATGGCATTGACATCTTCAAAACATCTTGAGCAGGCTGTGCTGGACGGAAAGATTTCCGAGGACTTTGTAGACGAGCGCGTCAGACGTATTTTGAGTACCGTTTTTAAGCTTAAATCATGGGAAAAAGAGAGAGACAGTGTTGATTTTGAGGCGCATCATAAGCTGGCTCAGAGCGCGGCGGCTGAGTCGATGGTTCTTTTGAAAAATGAGGAAAATATACTGCCTTTGAATACTGAAAAAATAAAAAAAGCGGCTGTCATCGGTCTTCTTGCAAAAGCGCCGGTATATCAGGGCACAGGCTGTGCCATTGTCCGTGCACAGCAGGTGGATATTCCGTACGAGTGCATGGAAAAGACGTTTAAAGACCGGCTGACATTCACTTATGCCAAGGGATATGAGGCTGACGGAACGACGACAGAGGAATTGCTTTTGAAAGCTGAAAACACAGCAAAAGCGGCTGACGTCGTGATTGTTATGGCCGGTACTTTCCTGCCGGGAGAAGACGACGACTACAACCGCAAGGATATGTCGCTGCCGCGCGGACACCGCGAATGTATTGAGCGGATGGCAGCGCTCGGTAAAAAGGTGATTGTTGTCCTTGCAAACGGCGACGTGTGTGAGATGGACTGGGCAGATAAGGTTGACGCCGTACTTGATATATGGTACAGCGGCGAAGGCATGGGTATGGCGCTCGCACATATTTTATCGGGACGGGAAAATCCGTCGGGAAAACTGTCTGCGACAGTTCCGGTAAAGCTTTCCGATACACCGGCCTATCTTGGTTTTGATGGAAATATTTACGAAATTCCTTATAATGAAGATATTTATGTGGGCTACAGATATTATGACAAGAAGCAGATACAGCCGCGCTATCCGTTTGGCTTCGGTTTATCCTATACATCTTTTGAGTACAGCAATCTTACGGCAAATGTCAGTGAAACTGCGGAGGAACTTCGTGTTTTAGTTTCTGTGGATATTAAAAATACAGGCGCTTATGACGGAAAAGAGTGCGTTCAGCTTTACATCGCACCAAAGAAAGACGCGCGTTTGCCGAGACCGGTGCGGGAGCTTAAGGCCTTTGAGAAGATTTCGCTGAAAGCCGGCGAGACGAAGACGGTAACGTTTGAATTAAGCGGCCGTGACTTTGCTTATTATGATGCGGATTTATGCCGCTGGGTGACAGAAAACGGTGTTTATACAGTCGAGGCTGCCGCATCAAGCCGCGATATACGCCTTAGTGCAGCGGTGGAAATCAAGGCACAGAAACAGCCTGTAAGACTTTTAAAAGAAGACTGCGGTTTCCATGAAATTTTTGAGACAGAGAGAGGAAAAATGATGCTCTTTGATTTTCTTGTGGAAAAAGGATTGCTGAAAAGAGAACAGATTGACGCGCGCGTTGAAGCGTCCCTCGCATGGGCATTTTGGCCGGCAAAAACATTTTTAGACATGGGTGCCTCAGGCGTCGTAAGCTATGAGGAATGGCAGAAATTTGTAGAAAAAGTAAATCAGGCGCTGGTAAAGTAAACAAAAAGAAGTAAGAAACAAAAAACACTCCGTGAGGATCGCACTGCGGCGGAGGGGAATAATGCTGTAAAGGCAGTCCGGCGCGGAGAAGGAACATCTGCCCGAAAATATTAAAAAATTGCTTGAAGTTATGGAAGACGACATTCCGTACACAAGCAAAACACTGATGGATAAACTGGAATTGAAATCAAGAGAGGGCTTCCGCAGAAATTATCTGCATCCCGCAATCCAATTAAACTTTATCAAAATGACAATTCCCGACAAACCAAGCAGCAGAAACCAAAGATATATTAAAAATTAAAAATAATCAGAAAAAGAGAGAGTCTCTGTGGGTTTTGCCCGGCGTGCATTTGGAAGCACGCCGGCAAAATTTACAGAGACTCTCTCTTATTTAAATTTATCCTACAGTTTATTTATCCGTAATCTGTGCGTGGAATTCCTGCAATGATTTTACAGGAAGCTGTTTGTCGCGAATCATGGATTTAATGCCTTCAACAGCAGCCTTTGCAGCAGCCATTGTTGTGACATAAGGAATCTTGCCTTTGATGGCAGCTTTACGGATGTAGCTGTCATCTGTAGCACCTTTCTTATTGCCGACAGGTGTGTTGACAATAATCTGGATTTCCTTATTTGTAATTTTATCAAGAACGTTCGGACGTCCTTCTTTAAGCTTCGCAACCTTAGAAGCAGGGATGCCGGCACTGTTAATTAAGTCGCATGTGCGTCCTGTGGCAACGATTGTGAAGCCGCAGTCGTGGAAGCCCTTTGCAATCTCAACAACCTCAGCCTTATCTCTGTCGTTGACGGAAATAAGCACTGTGCCTGAAAGCGGAAGCTTGCTCTGTGTTGCTTCCTGAGCTTTATAGAAAGCATCGCCAAAGTCCGGTGAAAGGCCTAAAACTTCACCTGTGGAACGCATCTCAGGTCCTAAGAGCGGATCGACCTCAGGGAACATATTGAATGGGAAGACAGCTTCCTTAACACCGTAATGTGAAAACTTCTTCTCTCTTAATTCTGTGACTGGAGACTTATGGCCTGTGTATGGCGCAGTCATAATATCTGTTGCAATCTTAACCATGTTAATGCCGCATACTTTAGATACTAAAGGCACTGTTCTCGATGCTCTTGGGTTTGCTTCAAGAACATAAACCTTGCCGTCTTCAATCGCATACTGCATATTCATAAGGCCTACAACGTTCATCTCACTTGCAATACGCTTTGTATAATCCTTGATTGTTGCAATCTGCTCCTCAGAAAGATTCTTCGGAGGAAGGATGCAGGCGGAGTCACCGGAGTGGACACCGGCAAGCTCGATATGTTCCATAACTGAAGGGACGAATACGTTTGTACCATCGCTGATGGCATCTGCCTCACACTCTGTCGCATGGTGAAGGAAACGGTCAATGAGGATCGGTCTGTCCGGTGTCACGCCAACTGCGGCATTCATGTAGAATCTTAATGCCTCGTCATCATAAACAACTTCCATACCGCGGCCGCCGAGAACATAGGAAGGACGAACCATGACCGGGTAGCCAATCTTATTGGCAATGGCAAGCGCGTCATCAGCTGTGACAGCCATGCCTGATTCCGGCATCGGAATCTCAAGTTTGTCCATCATTTCACGGAAAAGGTCTCTATCCTCTGCAAGGTCGATTGTCTCAGGTGTTGTACCGAGAATATTGACGCCGGCCTTCTTTAAGTCAGCAGCAAGGTTTAAAGGTGTCTGTCCGCCGAACTGTGCAATCACACCGATTGGTTTTTCTTTTTCATGAATACTTAACACATCTTCAAGTGTTAATGGCTCAAAGTATAATTTATCGGATGTATCGTAGTCTGTAGACACTGTTTCAGGGTTACAGTTGACGATAATTGTCTCAAAGCCAAGTTCTTTTAATGCTTTTGCAGCATGAACGCAGCAGTAGTCAAATTCGATACCCTGACCGATTCTGTTCGGGCCGCCGCCTAAAATCATAATCTTAGGTTTATCTGTGTTCACAGGGCTTTCATCCTTAATATGGTAGCTTGAGTAGTAGTAAGCGGAATCCTTTGTGCTGCTGACATGAACGCCCTCCCATGCTTCAACAATGCCGTTGCCGATACGCTCATTGCGGATGTCATCTTCGCTGACATTTAAAATCTGACTTAAATATTTATCTGAGAAGCCGTCAAGCTTTGCCTGCTTTAATACTTCCGGTGCCGGAAGTGTGCCTGCATTTTTCTTTAATGCTTCTTCTTCCTCAACAAGCTCTTTCATCTGTTCGATGAAGTAGTGCTTAACCTTTGTAAGGTTATGAATTTCTTCAACAGTTGCACCTTTTCTTAAAGCTTCGTACATAATGAAATGGCGTTCGCTTGTCGGTGTCGCAAGCATTTTAAGGAGCTCTGTTTTGTCTTTCTGACCAAAATCTTTCACGTTGCCAAGACCGTATCTGCCGTTTTCAAGGCTTCGGATAGCTTTCTGGAAAGCTTCCTTATAAGTTTTGCCGATACTCATAACTTCCCCAACAGCTTTCATTTGAGTACCAAGTTTATCTTCAGCCCCTTTGAATTTTTCAAATGCCCAACGTGCAAACTTGATTACAACATAATCACCATCAGGTACATATTTATCTAAAGTTCCATATTTACCACAAGGAATATCTTCCATAGTCAAACCAGCCGCTAACATTGCTGAAACTAAAGCAATTGGGAATCCTGTTGCTTTTGATGCTAAAGCTGATGAACGAGATGTTCTTGGATTAATTTCAATAACAACGATTCGATCAGTTTCTGGATCATGAGCAAATTGAACATTTGTCCCTCCAATTACACCAATTGATTCAACAATTCTAAATGCTTGGTCTTTTAAACGATCTTGCACTTCTTGGCTAATTGTTAACATTGGAGCGCTACAGAATGAATCTCCAGTATGAACTCCTAATGGATCAATATTTTCAATGAAACATACTGTGATCATGTTGTTGTTAGCATCACGAACAACTTCAACTTCTAATTCTTCCCAACCTAAAATAGATTCTTCGATTAAACATTGACCAACTAAACTAGCTTGTAACCCCCGAGATACAACTGTTTTTAATTCTTCAACGTTATATACCAGTCCACCACCGGCACCACCCATAGTATAAGCAGGGCGCACAACTACTGGATAACCTAACCGTTCAGCAATTGCTAAGGCTTCTTCAACAGTTGTTGAAACCTCACTACGAGCCATTTCAATGCCTAATTTATCCATTTCTTTTTTAAATTCTAAACGGTCTTCACCACGTTCAATCGCATCAACTTGAACTCCTAATACTTGAACGTTATATTTTTCTAAAACACCAGCCTCATTTAATTCAGAACATAAGTTTAATGCTGATTGCCCACCTAAGTTAGGAAGTAACGCATCTGGTCTTTCTTTTTCAATGATCTGTGTTAATCGTTCTACATTTAATGGTTCAATATAAGTAACATCAGCAGTTTCCGGATCTGTCATGATCGTTGCAGGATTTGAGTTCACTAACACGATCTTATAACCTAACCCTCTTAAAGCTTTACACGCTTGAGTTCCTGAATAATCAAATTCACAAGCTTGACCAATAATAATTGGACCTGAACCAATTACTAATACTGTATTAATATCTTCTCTTTTTGGCATTTTTGTTCCTCCGTATAATCTTGATTAATTTCACAAAAAAACATATCAAGTAAATGATATGTTAATTATAAAAAATAGAAATATAAAAGAATTGAAAATGATCAGTAATAGTCTTAACAATGCGTTCACCAAATACTTTAAACATCATAATCACTCCTTCATAACTTTATCCATATTAGTATACAAAACTAAATGACACTATTCAACAAATTTATAATTAGTTATCATTGTAAGAAACCTTCTTCAAAATCCATATTTTTATTTAAAATCTAGTTATTGCGTTTAAAACAAAACAAGCTGTAAATACTATATAAAAGGATGGTTTTAATGAAAAATTTAACACACACTAAAATAATAAATGAAATCATTGAAAATGTTCGTGATGATATGCAGGATGAAGAAATAATTCATCTTGTTCTTGAAAAAACAGTTGCTTTACCTGATGGTAAGGATGAAACACTAGGACAAAAAATTGCTGATAAAATTGCTCATCTTGGTGGTAGTTGGACTTTTATCATTATTTTTATTATATTACTAATTTCCTGGATGATTTATAATATCCTTGCTAAAGATAGCCTCGATCCTTATCCCTTTATTCTTTTAAATCTGATTTTGTCATGTATTGCTGCGATTCAAGCACCTATTATTATGATGTCGCAAAATCGTCAAGAGCAAAAAGATCGTCAAAGAAACGAAAATGATTATAAAGTAAATTTGAAAACTGAAATCATTATTCAGGATCTTCATAATAAATTAGATCAAATTCTTGAAGAACTTGAAAAACAAAATCATCAATAAGCATCAATCGACAACTATTTTTAATTATGTTAGAATTAGTTGTCGAGGTGATATCATGAAAAAGAAAACTAAAAATAAAATTTTTAGTCAAAAAAATATTATTTTTCTTTTTATTGCTGGTACCCTTCTTTTTTCATGTTCATTATATTATAAACAATATTTACCAAAGTATCTGACCCATAGTATCGTTATTTTACTAATTATGATATTTTGTTTACTGCCATTTTTATTTAAGCGATTTAAAAAGCAACATAATCTAATCAAAATCATCGTATCTGCTTTATCATTTAGTTTAATTGTTACTGGTATATTAGTCTTTAATCATAATGATCGATTAGCTAAAGACGGCCAATATATTGGCATTGATATTTCTAAATGGAATAATAATGTGAATTTGCAGTTAGCTCGTCAAGAAATTGATTTTGTGATTATCCGTTGCGGCTATACTTCTCTAACTGATGGTACCAAAACCAAAGTTGATCCGCTTTTTGAACAAAATATCAAGCAATGTCAAAATTTAAATATTCCTTACGGTGTATATTATTATTCTTTAGCCACTGAAGCTGCTCAAGCAAAAAAAGAGGCTGAGTATGTTAATCATTTACTAGATGGAAGAGTTCCCGAACTTGGGGTTTTTATTGATTTAGAAGACGAAACTTTTCAAGGGGCTTTAACAAATGATCAATTAACAATCGTAGCTACAACTTTTTTAGATAACATTCAAAATCAAAATAAAAAAGGAATCTATGCTAATCATCACTGGTGGACAACTAAATTAACTGATAAAAAACTAGATTCTTACATTAAATGGAAAGCACGTTATAATGATACTCCAGTATTAGAAGAAGAATATCATATTTTACAATATAGTGAAACTGGTCAAATTAGAGGAATCAATGGTAACGTTGATTTAAATATGACTATCAATAAATATTGGTAATAATTTCATTTTAATAGCTTAATTAAAAGCCCCATTAACTGGGGCTTTCGTCATATTTATAATATTCTACGTTTCTGTTTTGTAAAAATTAAAAAGAATATAAAGCTTATTAATGCAATTCCAGCATAACCACTATAATTGCTTATATCACCAGTTGGTACCACAGGAATATGCTGATTTTCAAATACTATTTCTTTTATACTCTCACTGTTCTCAACTTTAAACGTAAGTTCTGGCGCAAGTGTATAACCGGCTGGAGCCTTGACCTCTTTTAAAACATATTCACAATCAACTAACAGCCCCTTGATTAAATGTGCATCATCAGTTGATACCCATTGTTCAATCAAACTCAATGATTCTCCATCCTTTAAATATAGTTCTAATGTTGCTCCTGGTAATAATTGCTTAGTTAGAGCGTCAATTTTAGAAATTGTTGTTTGTGTTAATTTATTTTCTACATTTAAAGTATACTGGTATTCTTTGGTAACCCTATCTTCTTTATTAAAAGCTACTTCATAAACAGTATCATCAAATACATATCCCGGTAAAGTCTTTACCTCACTAATAAGATAACTTCCCATCGGTAACTTATCAATAATAATTTGTCCATTTTGATCTGTAATATAAATTCCTTGATTTTGACCAATTGGCATACCAGCTCGATAAAGAACTGTCCCTGTAATTATATCTTTAATGTCCTCCTTAGCAGTTATCTTAAATTCAATTCCAGATAAATCATCTAAATGTCCTTCTAGTTTCTTATTGATTATTAATTTACCGACTGGTATCAATTCATTGACAATTGTTTTTGTAGTCACTTCATTACTTTTAATCGTAACAGTGTATTCCTTATTAAGACTATCATGATCGGCTGGTGTCTTAATTTCCGTTAAAATATAATCTCCAACTAATAAATTATCTATTTGTAATACGCCATTTTTAACCACATGATCTTGATTATAATCATTATTTTTCCCCTTCAAATTAAATACCGCCCCATCTAGCATCTGTTTATCCTCATTTGTTTTGATTAATTTCAAACTCCCCACTGGTAAATATTCTACTTGCAAACTAGTTGGTTTGGTTTCTCCATTCCCTAAAACCATTGTTCCAATCGTTTGGGTTTCATCGTCAATCGTTAAAACTAAAGGTCGATAATAACTATTCGTTGTTCCCATCAAAGAACCACTCGACCAGTTATAATTGTCTCGTTTGGTTAATGGAGACGATAAATAGAATTTTTGACCACTACTTAATTGTACCGTCCCAGTAACTGTTTGATTTGTCGTTAAATTATGTAATTCCATGTCTTTGTCTAAAACCATCGTTAAAGTAGCATCAGCATCACCAATTACCGTAATTTCTTCACTCCGCTGCCTACCATCTTTTTGATACATTTTCAAACTATTTTTTGAAAATCCAATCTCTCCTTTAGGAATTGCAGGACGATTAGGGATTGCTTCGATCCATTCTGCCCAGCCCCAGCCACGTAGTTTTTCCAAGTCAACACCATGAAGATCTCCAGCATAATAATAGCTTGCGGCAATATGAGTTAACAGATATGCCATTTCAACACTAGTTACACCATCTGTTGATAGTGTATCAGCAGGACCCCCATAGCCATAATAAAGTACTTTTTGAAGATTTTCATTACTTCCTTCTCCTACAGTTCCATTACCTGGTGAATGTTTGCTTGCTTCTAAACAATATGCTATTTTTCCATCTACAGTATACATTCGTGTTGACCAGGTTCCACTACTGTCAAACCAGCTAGGATATTTAATTTTCTCACCTGCACTAATTTGATATTGCTGTCCATTGACATAAGTTACAGCATTACAAAACACCAAAATAAAAGTCACTGCAACTAACAGTGACTTTCGAATATATTGATTTAATTTTCTTTTCATCTTTCTGCTCCTTTGTTGATTTATATCACTAATATAATGACACTCTGACAAGGAGAACGACAATAATATCTCACATTTCCCTCCAACAAAAAAGAGATCTCATTGAATGAAATCTCTTTTATCATATTTTATTTATTTTCTTCAAGATACATAATCGTTTGATATGGTTTCAATACTTTACCATCATATTCTTTATAATTATTTAAAATAAGCTCTTTAGCACAAATAAATGGCTGCTCTTGATTCGAAAAATTACATACATTGACAATAAGTTGTCCTTGATAACTTCTCTGGTAGACAATCAAATTATCATTTTCACATTCATCGGGAATAAAGCTTCCAAAAGTTAAAGTATTACTATAAACACTTTGTTGTCTTAAATAGATCATTTTCTTATAAAAACTATAAACTGAATCCGGATCATTAAACTGTGCCTTAACATTTATAACTGGATAACTTTCATTTAACGCTAACCACGGTTCAACATCAGAAAACCCAGCATATTGACTGTCATCAAACGGCATTGGAGTTCTAGAATTATCACGACTGCGTTTATTAACTAGAGCCAATGCCTCACTTTCACTAAATCCTTCTTCAAGCATTCTTTGATATTGGCCATGTGAACTAATATCATCAAAATCATCAATAGATCGCCGAACACAATTTGCCATTCCTAATTCTTCTCCTTGATAAATATAGGGAACCCCTCTTAAAAAGAAATACATTGAAGCAATCATTGTAGCACTATAATAACCATGATCTGCTTTATTTACAATCAACTTATCTAAAGAACGCGGCTGATCATGATTTTCTAGGAAAGTTCCTACCCAGCCTACTTTATTTACTTCGACTTGTGAAGTAAATAGTAAATCTCTAAATTGTTTTACAGTCCAGTCTTTACGAATAAACCATTCCTCATTATCTCCAATATCAAAATTAGAGTAATTAAAGTCGAACATACTGTCAAAACATCCATTTTCACCAATATAGATACCTAATTTATCATATGATACCCCATAAGCCTCAGAAATTGTCATACAGTCATGTTTAGCAAACGTATTCTCCTTTAATTCCTTAAAGAAAACTTCAATTCCTGGCTGATTACGCGCAAAAGGGATACAAGACACTAATCCATCTTCACCATCAGGCTCACCATCTTGATAACGTTGATCCTTTTTAATAAAATTAATGGCATCCACCCTAAATCCTGCAATTCCTTTATCTAACCACCAGTTGATCATTTGATAAATTTCTTGCCGTAATACAGGGTTTTCCCAATTTAAGCATGGTTGCTTTTTTGAAAAAGCATGAAAATAATATTCATCTTCAGTAACTTTTTGCCATACTGAGCCACCGAAAATACTCCGCCAATTAGTTGGCGCACGACCATCTTTTCCATGTTTAAATATATAATAATTCCGATACTTACTCGTCGGATCAGCGATTGCTGCTTTAAACCATGGGTGTTCATCAGAGGTGTGATTTACAACTAAATCCATAATTATCTTAATTCCTCGTGCTTTTCCTTTTTTAATTAACTCATCCAAATCTTCCATTGTTCCAAACATAGGATTAATTGCATAATAATCACTAATATCATAACCATTATCATCCATTGGTGAAGCATAAATTGGACATAACCATAGGCTCGTTACCCCTAAATCACTAAAATAATCTAATTTCTCAATAATTCCTTGTAAATCACCAATTCCATCACCATTGCTATCTTTAAAGCTTTTAGGATAAATCTGATAAACTACTTCCTTTTGCCACCATTTCTCCATTATTAAATCACTCTCCTTTTATTCATATAAATAAATCATATATCTTCATTATAAAAGCCTAATCCCTTCAATATTTCTAATTTTCATATTATAAAAATAAATATGATAAAAAGGATAAGCTGCTGCCTACCCTTATGTAAAAATATTAATTTATTTTAGTAATTGTATACCCAAGTTTATTAAACTCATCAATAATCATTTGAATGTGCGCATTACCATTAGTCTCAACTGTTACTCTTAATTCTACTTCAGAAAAACGAGCAAAATTTTTAAACTGATTATGGTCAACACCAATTACATTGGCATTACATTGATTTAAAACCTTCGATACTAATTCCAACTGCCCTGGTTTATCAGGTAATTGAACAGAGAAAGTAAAAATTCGTCCTCTTGAAATAAGTCCTTTATTAATCATAGACGAAATAGTTAACACATCAATATTTCCACCACTGATCAATGATACAACTTTCTTCCCTTTAGTTTTTAGCTTCTTTAATCCTGCTAAAGCTAAAATCCCAGAACCTTCAGCTACCAGCTTATGTTTTTCAACTAATAACAAGAATGCTTCCATCAATTCATAGTCATTGACCAAAACAATATCATCAACATATTCTTTAATATATTTAAACGTTTTAGAGCCAATTTGTTGCACAGCTGTACCATCGGCAATCGTATTAACCTCATTCAATAAAACTACCTGATCCTCTTGAATAGCTGCAGAAGCACTTGCCGCTCCTTCAGGTTCAACCCCAATGATTTGAATATCGGGTTTAATTAATTTAGCAGCTGCAGCAATCCCCGAAATTAAGCCACCGCCACCAATTGGTACTAAAATCATATCAGCATCTGGTAATTCTTCAAGAATCTCCAATGCGATCGTCCCTTGTCCTTCCATAACATCTTCATCATCAAACGGATGGACAAAAGTATACCCTTCACTTTCTTGTAGTTCAACTGCCTTAGCGTAAGCATCATCATAAACCTCGCCAGCTAAAACCACATCAGCACCATGGGCCTTTGTTGCCTCAACCTTGATCAATGGTGTATGACTAGGCATTACAATAGTTGCCTTAACTCCTAGTTTATTAGCTGCATAAGCAACCCCTTGAGCATGATTTCCCGCTGAAGATGCAATTAATCCATGCTTTTTAGCTTCATCATCTAATTTCACGATCTTATTATAGGCACCTCTAATCTTGAAAGCACCAGTTTTTTGTAAATTTTCTGGTTTGATATAAACATCATTACCACATTCAGCTGAAAAAGCATCGCTATGAATTAAATGTGTCTCTAAAATTACTTCATCAACTCTTTGCTTTGCGGCTTTAAAATCTTCTAACTTCAACATTTGACATGTCCCCCTTAATTAAATTACATTATAGCATTTATCATTAAAAAGTAAAAGATTGTCTTTAATAATATCAGATGATTAAAAATATAATCATAAAAAAAGACAAATCATATTGATCTGCCTTATTTAATTTTTATTTGGTTAATTTTTTCATCAAAATAATATCCATTCACATCCAATAATTCCATGATTTCAATTTCATTAGCATCATTAATTTCTAATATTTGTGCCAATGACATATCATCATCACGTAATTTAGTATTTAAAAAACTCACTAGCATATTAATATCATTTGGTAACATTAAATTTCACCCTTTTCACTTAACATCTTTAAGCACTCATAAATTCCTTCTTCATCATTTGATAAAGTGATATAAGCCGCTCTCTTTTTTACTTCATCAACTGCATTGGCCATTGCTACACCGAATTTTGCAAACTCAATCATACTCAAATCATTATAACCATCACCAAAGCTAATTACTTCATCTCGTTTAATTCCTAAACGCTCAATTAAAGCCTGCAATGAAGCCGCTTTATCAATTCCTTGCGCCATCACTTCAATGAAAAATGGTGCTGAACGATAAATACTTAAAGAATCACCATATGGTGCCTTAAACTCATCAAGTATTGTCTCAGCATATTCAGGCTTTGCCGTTAATAAGACTTTATTTACAGAAAAATTCACTGCATCTTTAAAATTATCAATATGTTTGATTGGCATATGATTAATATCGCCTTCAATACAAACATACTCATCGGTTTCATCTTCTGTAAGAATCAATTCATCAGTATAAGTCATTACCGCCAAATTATACTGTTTCGCTCGCTCATAAACCTGATGTGCCGTTTTAGCATCGTACACTTTTTGATATATGATTTCTTTTGTTTTATAATCAACAACCTTAGCACCATTAAATGATAGTAAATAGCCACCTGTTTTATCTAATTCCAGCTCATTAGCTTCTGCATACAATCCAGCAGTTGGACGACCTGAAGCCAAAACAATCACTACACCTCTTTTTGCCAGCTCCTGCAAGATGGCTTTTGTCTTTGGTAAGATTTGTTTATCAGTACTCTTCAAAGTACCATCTAAATCTAATGCAATTAATTTATACGTCATTTTTCTACCTCTCAATATAATCAAAGTTTATTAAAAGATAGTTATTTTGTCAAATATATTTAAAGATAATATTTGATACTAGTATTATAACCCTAAAATAACCTATTTTAGTCTCAAATCAATAATAAATTAGTCTTATTATCATCTCAATATTTTTGCTTGAAAATATTAATAATTATGGTAGAATTGCTTTAATTTATAAGGAGGTTGCATCATGTCACTACAACAAGCTAAAAATTATTTGAAACAATTCAACCGGGAACAAGATATTATCGAATTCGATGTTTCTAGTGCTACTGTTGAACTTGCTGCTAAAGCTTTAAACTGTGCGCCTGAACGTATTGCTAAGACATTATCTTTTAAAATCAACGAACGCGCGATTTTGATTGTTACTGCTGGTGATGTTAAAATCGATAATCGCAAATACAAAGAAACCTTTAAAACCAAAGCAAAAATGCTCGCACGCGATGAAGTATTGCCAATCATCGGTCATGATATTGGGGGAGTATGCCCTTTTGGCGTTAATCCTGATGTTACTATCTATCTTGATGAATCACTTAAGCGATTTCAAACAGTTTTTCCTGCCTGCGGCAATTCTAACAGTGCTATTGAATTAACGATTGATGAACTTTCTAGCTATATTAAAGCAGAATGGATTGATGTTTGTAAAACCATCTGATGATGGTTTTTTATTATTTTGCAATTTTTTCTATCGTATTGAAGCTTTTTTATTGCATTTAATAAAAAAATATACTATTTTCAATTACTATAAAGTAATTAAAAGCAATGACGAGGAGAGTAGTAATCTACAGAAGCTTTAGCGAATCAGGGAACGGTGCAAGCCTGATAGTGAAGTAGTTTATGAAGAACACCTAAGAGCTGTCTACCGAAAGCATTATGCAAGTAGGCTAGAACGTTACCAGTAACGTTACTATTGGCGGGTATCGAGTACTCTATGAAGTATTTTTCGTACCATGTAACTATAAATTCCTTTTCTAGTTATACGGTACTCGCTTCTTTAGGCGAGTTTTTATATTCTCGCAACAATAATTTTAAGGGGGAAACAAATTATGTGCGGTTTTTTAGTAGTAGGAAGTAGTGAATTAGAATTACAAGTATTCAATGATGCATTAAATCAGGCTGCTTATCGTGGTCCTGATCATCAACATGTAAGCATTAACAACGGTATAACCTGGGGATTTAACCGTCTTTCAATTATGGATTTGTCATCAAAAGGTAATCAGCCTTTTGTCTATAAGGATTGTGTTCTTGTCTGCAATGGTGAAGTTTATAACTATCATAGCTTAAAAGCTATGTTAGAAACGGACTATACTTTTAAGTCAGGAAGTGACTGTGAAGTACTGATTCCGCTATATCACAAATACGGGATAGAGATATTATGTAAATTTTTAGATGCCGAATTTGCAATGGTAATCTATGATGCCAAAAAGGATAAAATTTTAGCTGCACGTGATCCAATGGGAATTCGCCCTATGTTCTATGGATATCATAAAGAAGACGGTAAGATCTGCTTTGCTTCAGAAGCAAAAGGATTATTTCCTTTATGCCAAGAAATAATGCCATTTCCACCAGGGCATTATTATGAAGATGGCAAATTTATTTGTTATAATGATTTAAGTAATCCTAAAACGATCAATAACGATGATTTAGAAACAATTGCAATAAATTTACGCCTCAAATTAGAAAAAGCAGTGGAAAAAAGATTGCAAAGCGATGCTCCAATCGGATATTTATTAAGCGGTGGTTTAGATTCATCCTTGGTTTGTGCGATTGCCGCACGTTTAAATGATCAACCAATCAAAACCTTTGCAATCGGTATGGATACTGATCCTATTGATTTAAAGTATGCTAAACAAGTTGCTGATTACTTAGGAACTGATCATACAGAAGTAATTATGACCAAGGAAGATCTATTAGAAAATTTAAGAGATGTTATTTTTCATTTAGAAACTTATGATATCACAACGATCAGAGCCAGTATGGCAATGTATTTATTATGTAAATATATTCATGAAAAAACTGATTTAAAAGTTATTCTAACCGGTGAAGTAAGCGATGAGTTATTTGGCTACAAATATACTGATTTTGCACCAGATCCATCACAATTTCAAAAAGAAGCACAAAAGCGAATTAAAGAATTATATATGTATGATGTTCTAAGAGCTGATCGTTGTATCTCTGCTCACGCTTTAGAGGGACGGGTTCCATTTGCAGATATTGATTTTGTTGATTATTCAATGAGTATTGATCCAGCTAAGAAAATGAATATCTATAATAAAGGAAAATATTTATTAAGACATGCTTTTGAAAATCAGGATTATTTACCTGATGAAATTTTATTTAGGGAAAAGGCCGCATTTTCAGACGCTGTTGGTCATTCAATGGTTGATTATTTAAAAGAATATGCAGCTACTTTATATACTGATGAAGATGTTATTAAAGCTAAAGAAAAATATGCTTTTGCAACACCTTTTACTAAAGAATCTCTCTTATACCGTGATATTTTTGAATCGTTTTATCCGGGGCAAGCAAAATGGGTCAAAGACTTTTGGATGCCAAATAAAGATTGGGAAAACTGTAATGTTGATGATCCCAGTGCTCGAGTTTTAAAAAACTATGGTGACAGCGGTAAATAAAAATACCAGTTCTTTTACGAACTGGTATTTTCTTTATCATAATCAATAATACAATAATTATTGCGACCATTGTTTTTCACACGATAAAGAGCATCATCTGCCAATCTATATAATTCATCATAAGACAACGAAACACTCGAAACTACGGCACCAACACTAATACTTGTAATAATATGGGTCCCCTGGTATTCTACTTTTGAAGTTGATTTAATCATATTTTGACAATACTCAGCTACTTTTTCAATACTCTTAGGATATTTTATTAATGTTAAAAATTCATCTCCACCAACCCGTCCAAAGATATCTAAAGGATGGCTCACTTCCAATAATGCCTGAGCTATTTTTTGAAGGACAATATCACCACATAAATGTCCATAAGTATCATTAATATATTTAAAGTTATCAATATCAATAATTATCAAAGCAACTTGGGCTGCTGTATTATTTTGTAAAAACTCTTCTGCCTTTTCACGACAAGCTGCAGAATTATAAATTTTTGTTAAACTATCTTTTTGAGCCAGCTCCCGCCATAATAACTGTTCTTCTTTTTCAGAATGGATATCAATAACCTTTCCAATAATATGTGTCGGTTTATTATTCAAATCAAAAATCGGACGCAAATTAATCTTTAACCAACGTTTTTTCCCATCAATAAATTTAACAAACTCCTCACTCTCACATTCCGTCAAATTACGTAGACTCATTTCTAAAGTATCTTTATTAGAAATTGGTCTCTTTAAAAAATCTTTAATAATCGTTTCCTTTGAAAGCAGTTTGGCTCCACCTCCCATTAAAACAAGGGTATCAGTTGCAATATTATATTCAACAAAGCAATCATGAGAAAATTCACTAATTTGTTGATAACGCTTATACTCACTTAAAATCTTTTCATTATTACGTTTATTTATATAATTACGCCAAATCAAGAAAAACAGCACAATAATGGCAACTGCCATAAGCGTAAAAGTAGCTACTTGAAGTTGATTATTTTCAACATAGTCAAAGAAAGTAACATCATTTTCACTGGTACTGGCATTAGTAAATATAATTTCTTCAATCTTACTGTAAGATACGACATCAATTCCTTTATTGATAATATCTAAAAGCTCATCCGCAACACCTGTATTAATTGCAAAATAACTGCCTTGATTTCTTAAATTCCCTTGAGGAATAATATTAATATTCTTGAAATCATAATTACTATTATAAAACAAGGCAACATGATTATTTATATACGTATAGTCAGCTGTGCCGTTTTCTACCGCTTTGATACATTCTAACTGAGTTCCATAATAATTAACTTTGTTACTACTATCTCCAACTGCGGCACTATCAACTTCAGAATCATAAATCATTGCTGCCTGTTTACCGTCTAGCTCATTAGCATTAATATTTTTATTAGTTACTAGCGTCATCGCTGAATCTAAATAAGCTTTCGTCGTAATATATTTTTCTGGATTGCTATTATACACCCCACCAATAATCATTGGTTTCTTCGTCTCAATCTGCTTATTATATTCATCAATATCATTGGCATAAATATAATTAAACTTCAAACCGCTCAGTTTTCCAATATAATTAAGCACATCAACGGTAATTCCTACAACCTTGCCTTTTTTTTCATCATAATACTGGATTGGGGCTTTCCCACCCAATATAAGAACATCAATTTTTGAATTATTTGCAACAAAACCTTTCTCAGCTTCGGTAAGAATGAAATTACGGTTCGCTAAAGAAAAGTAACGTTCATGAAGATTGCTCATATAATTAGGCTGTTCTTTATTTAACTGTGTCATCGCTTCATTTAGCTCTGACATCAGTTCTTGATTTCCTTTTGTCATTACAAAATAAAATGGACGAGGCGAAAAACGTGCTACGACCCGATAATTACCTTCTTCAATTGATAAATCTGATAATACCATAGCATCTATTTCATTTCTCTCTAATGATGTTAATAAATCTGGGGTATTATCAAAAAATATTTGATTAATATTAATTCCATTAATATCTCCAAAATCTTTTAAATTAACATTAGTTTCCTTTTTAGTTGAAACAACTCCAACATTTAAATTCTTAAGAGAATATATACTAGTATCATTGATTTCAGCATTATTAGAATTAACATAGATAGCCATATTTCCCATGCCATAATTGGTTGCCGAATAATCATAATCATTGATTAAGGTATCAATATAGAGCATCCCACCCATTAAATCAATCTCGCCTGTTTTGACCTTTTCCATAGCGCTTGACAGCTGCTCATTTACTGTGCCTTCTAAGCGTACAAATTCTAAGTTCCAATTCGTAAATCGAGAGATTTCTTTTAAATATTCATAAGTATAGCCGGAATATAATCCATCTTCATCTATCTCTGTTAATCCAGATTGAATTGGATAAGCAACTTTAACAGTTCGGGAGGCTGCTTTAATTGGGATGATATTGATCAGCATTGACATAATTAACAATACTAAAATTGTTTTTAGTGTTTTCATCAAACCACCCCTTTTTACATCACAATATTATCATATTAATTATACATTAAATTGATGAACATTAAAATAAAAAGGCACAAATCATCAGAATAATTCATGCCTGTATCAATATTTTATCTAATTGTTTTAAAAACTGATTTCTTACTTCATCAGTTCTTTTAGCTGGTCCACGTGTCCGCTTACCACTTTTTCGTTGTTTAGCTGATACATAACGACTCATTAATAATTCTTCAATATTATTATCATCAATTACTTTTCCTGAAATATGCAAAACTTTAGCCCCTTTTGATAACACTAAACTTGCTAGACCATAGTCCTGAGTAATAACAAGATCATTTGCTTGAACCTGTTTCAATAAAACTAGATCAACACTGTCACTTCCCACTTCACATAGAATAGTTCTAAAATAATCATCCTGTATAAAATGAGCATAATCAACAAAAACCGTCATTTCAACCTGATATTTCCAAGCTAAATCTCTAATTGCTGGTAAATCAGGACAAGCATCACCATCAACTAAAAGTGCCATACACCACAACCAATCAACATTGCAGTTGCTAAAAAGCCACCTGCCAGACCTCCAAAATGTCCCGCCTTTGATACCTGACGATTGAAAAATGTAAAAGCTACATTAATTAAAATCACATATATATATTGTTGCAACATATAATCAAAATAACCGCCTACAAGTATTCCTAAAGCAATCATTGCACCTAAATAACCATAAAAAATCCCACTAGCTCCTAAAGTCACAGTATTATATGCATAAGCATATTTTTTTCCATGATAATAACAAGCTCCGCTAGTAGCAAGACAGCTTATGAAGATTAGATATAAATATGCGCCCGTTCCTAATAAGTATTCAAAAAAATGGCCAAGATTATAAATACAATATACATTCATAAAAATATGCATAATATCGATATGAACGAAATTAGCGGTAATAAAACGCCAATATTCTTTTTTTACTTCAATTCGCGGCATATAAAAAGCCCCGTATTTAATCGCTAAAGAGGTTTTATCATAATTACTCTTATCAATAAAATTAATTAAAATAAAGATTATAATCGATATGATAATAATAGCATTGGTTATCATCTATTCTCCTGCCTTTTCTGTTTTAATGACACTAACGCGTCTTGTTCTTTGGAGATTATGTCCTTTATCATTTGTAATTGAATAAATTACTTCATAATCACCAACTTTATCTGTATTAACATTATTTTTTAAAATTTTTATATTCTTAGTAATATCATTCCCACTACCATCAGTAGCTTTCACTCCATCAAGAGGATTAAATTTACTATTTTTTAATACCTCAATATCATCAATTCCTGTAAGAGTAGGATTATTACCATTTTGTCCAGCTACTATTTTAACTCGTAAACTGGCAGATTGATTTCCTGCCTGATCTTCAACAATTATCCTTTCAACATAAGAACCTTTTTCAGTGAACACTTTATGTGTTGACTTCTCACCATTTTCATCAATAAAATATGCAGCTATATCTGAATTATCCTCAACCTTTTCAATTAAATCAATTGCATATACTTCAGTATTTAAATGAACATTAAACGTAGATGCTTTTAATGTTACAACTGGTTTAGTTGTATCAACTATCTTTATATAAAAAGGATATTCAACACCTAAATATGTAGCAGATACTTTATATTCACCAATTTCATTTTTTAAATTCGAAAAATTCAAAATAACTTGTGATAAAATTGCCTCATTAGCATTAATATAATCTTGCGGCTTAGTCGATATTTCACTACCATATTCATAAACAAATGTATCTCTTTTGATCGTTAGGGGGGTAACATTGAAGGCACAAGCAATTAAAATTATATTTACTATGACAAAGAAGCTTAAAACAACTGATATAATTCGATTTTTCATGCTATCACCCTCTCCCATCTTTAAATCCATTTTTCTATATTCACGAACTATCTTATGCTTTTTCCAGCTAAAAATCAATGAGATTTTATGATTATTAAGACTTTTTAAGTTTCAATAATCATAACTTAGAAATTTCTAAAAAAATTCAAAAAATTACGTTAAAATAATTGAATCTTTTTACTTTTTTAATTTTAAAATTTTCTCATACTCATCTAATGGCAGCGGTCGAGCACAATAATATCCCTGAATATAATCTACCTTCATTCTAATTAATTCCTCATACTGTCCAGCCTGTTCTACACCTTCAGCTACAACGACTAGCCCTAAAGATTGAGCTAAACTAATAATCGATTTCAAAATTTCTTTAGCCTTTGAATTGACCTCCAAATCATCAATCATTGTTTTATCAATTTTTAAACAATCGATTGGCATTGATTCGAGCATCATGATTGAAGAATAACCTGAACCAAAATCATCCATAGATACTGTAATCTTTAATTTCCTAAATTTATTGAGAATATCTTTTAAAATATCACGATTATCAAACAAACTTGTTTCCGTCATCTCTAATTCAATTAAATTATAGGGTATCTGATAAGCATCAATTACTTTTAGATAACTTTCAACAAAATCTTGACGATATAAATGTAATTGCGAAACATTTACCGCTATAGGAGCAACCTCAAGACCATCATCAAGCCATTTACGAATCTGCTTACACGTAATTACAAAAACATACTCATCCAATTCAATAATATTACTGCTGCGTTCTAAAACCGGTATAAATTCTCCAGGACTTATCGATCCTAGTTTACTGCTTTTCCACCTAACCAGCGCCTCAGCTCCATAAAGTCTTTTTTTCTTTGTACTATATTTTGGCTGAAAATAAACTTCAAATTCATGATTATGCAAGGCTTCCTCAAACAAGTCTTCCAACTCTTTATTTTTATACATTCTTTGACGAATGTTATCATTGTAAAAATTACAATTCTCTAGTTCATGGCGATTTTCATCACGAATCACAGTTGCGGCTCGATCAACCATTGATTCAATTCGATCATTATAATTTTCAATTAAATAAATCCCAACAATCATTTTAATTCGATAAGCTGCTTCATCATTACTGTTAATTGCATTTTCCATATTTTTAATCATATACTCTGCCCGCTTTTTCAACTGTGTAACAGAGTCATATTGTAATAAAGCAACAAAGTGATCAGCTTGAATTCGTGCACAAAACTCTTTTTCCTGCAACAAATTATTTAAAATTTTAGCTATTTTCACTAAAATAAGATTACCCTCATCATAGCCATATAAATCATTAATATACTGAAACTTCAAAATATTGAAATAAACCATTGTATATTTAGATTTGGTAGATTTTAAAATATCACCACCAGCCAGTCTAAAGCGTGTATATGAACCGCATCCCGTTACCTCATCAACTAGTGCCACTTCTTCTAAACGTTTTTGATTATTACGATACATCAATACAATTCGAGTAATTAAATATAAAATTCCTAATAAACAGCAGCCTAGCATCATATAACCTAAAAAAAGCATTCCATTAATATTATTATCAACCACCGAAGCAGGAATAACACTCAACAAATACCAATCATTAACATCAAGCTTTTGGTAATACAAATATCTAGCTTCATCTGTCCGATCATACTCTAAAAATCCACTTTTTTCATTTTTAATATTATGTTTTAAATTTTCCAGCTTTTCTTTATTTTCTTTTGAAATTGCCCCAATATCATCAAAAAAGTTAGAAAATTTAATGCTTGTCTTGTTAGAAGAATCTACAATTTTATCACCATTTTCCTTAATAATAAAACTATATCCTAAACCATCAAATGTAGAAACCGATAAAGTCTCTTTATAATACCGTGATGCATAAGCTCCAAAAAGTACACAATGTTGATCATTATCAAAGGTTATGGGTAACGTATAAACACTAACTTCTTCACCATCAATCAAATCCGGCAATGTATCAGTAATTGATACTTCACCATTCATCGCTTTATTAAAACGGGTCATTTGCTGTTCATTTAATAAAATATTATTATCATCTGTCGTATAGGACTGTCCTCTCTCATCAATTATTCCAATTCGTTTAAAATTATTAATTTCATTCACTTTTTTTATTTTGTTAATAATTTTGACGGGATCAAAAGCATCCTCTTGGCTAATATAAATTGATAAATTTGCTAAAACTGCAACATTTTTTTGAATCTCTTTATCAATCACATTTACACTTTGACTAGAAATTTCTGATAACGTATTTAGAACCTGTTCTTGTGAAATTGTTTGAGATTTAAAAGCAAAAAAAGTTGCGACAACAGCAATGATCAAACATGATATCACGATGTCGACATAGATTCTTTTAAAGTTTTTAATTTTCATCTCATACACCCCACATTTATCTCTACAATATTATATCATTATCGATTAATAAAATCGATTAATTGTATAATTAAGGGTCATATTCGCTTTTGAACATGACCCTTTAACTAATTAACTCTTCTTTCTTAATCTAACCACAGCTAAAAGTGCAACTAATGATATCATTGCAAATTCAAAGAGCATTGTTTCATCACCTGTTTTAGCATTTTTCTTTGTTTTGTCTGATACCTCAGTCCCTGGCTGTTCCTCAACCTTCGGTTCCTCTTTTTGACTAGCTTTAACAGCTTCGATTTTTGTTAATAGAGCATCACTCATTTTATTAACATCTTCACTGCTAACATCATTAGCAATCAGTGCAACTGCCTGACTTAATAATTCTTCTAATTCCTTGACTAACTCAATATCATATTTATCTTTGTTAGCAAGAACTTGTTTTGCCAATTCAATTTGGAGTAGTAAATTATCTTTATTAACAACTTGCTTTAATTCATTGAAAGCTCTTAGTAATTCATCGTAGGCATTTTGAATAGCACCTTCATTAGCGTCAAGATCCTGATTAACTGTGACGGCCCTTTCATAACCATTTTTAAACGTTTTCCATGATTCTTCAGTATAATCTTCTTCTTTTAAATCTTTAACCTGTTCAATCAATTTATCTAAATCCTTGCGCTCTACTATTTCTAAAAGTCCTTCAATCGCTTCATTGATTTCTTGTTTTGCATTTTGTAAAACTATAAGTTCCTTACTGTTATCATCTATTAGTTTTCTTCCTGCTTCATAAGCATCTTGCAATACTTTCAAAGTAGCTGGCCGAAGATTTACTGCTTCTTTATCCAAAATCTCTTTTGCAACTTCAACGCTTACCTTTAATTCCCGGTAACTAATCAGAATGGCTTTTTCATTTGCAAGATTTGTTAGATTGGCTTGAACATCTTTTTCAACTACTTCTCCTGCTCCTAGTGCAACTAAGGCATTTGCTTGATCAAGATATCCTTTCATAACCTTAAACATTTCTGCAGAATAATCAGTTTCCATCTTAGTAACTTCATCAATCAGTGCAACCAGTTCATTAAATGACGATTCCAACGCCCTAAATGTTAAATTATCTAATGCTGTTTGCAGTTCAGATACCATCTTATCAACATCGCTTTGAGTAATATCCATTCTATCAGCCATTGCTTCAGCTGCTTTTTTGTTTTGTATGAAACTTTGCCAGCTTGAAACTGTACTATTTGCTTCACTGTACCCTTCTGCCAGTTTACTCTCCGCCACTTCAAGCACTGTTTCTAAAGCACCTTTATCAACTCTTACAACCTGTTTCTTTAAATTTGTGTATTTTTTAGACAATTCTTCTTTGAACTTAAGCATTTCTTCTTCACTGATACTTTCTTTTCCTACCACTTCATTTTCAAGATTGGTTAAATAAGCCGTGAAAGTTTGATAAGCTTCTTCTTTGATTTGACCGTGGAAATTACCCACATTCATTTCACTTAATTTATCTTTAACTTGACTAATTGTTCTAAGTAAATCATTTTTAGGATTTTCATATACTTCAATTTCATAAATAGAATATCCATACTTAGCGTTATTAGCAGCTTTTGTACCAATTAATTTAATATAACGTGCTTCAATATCACCTAATCCAGTATGATTATTTTCCTTAGCTACATTACCAGTTACATTTTTGATCGTAAACCAGTCTTTACCGTTAACTGAGCCTTTTAATTCATAGTCCACTCCATAAGCATCTTCCCAGGTAATCTTGATTTGATCAACTTTATAAACTTTATTTAAATCTACCTGGATCCACTGATCATGCGTACGTGCTGACGCCCAGCGTGATTGCTCAGGACCACTAGCACTTTGATTAATGATTCCATCAAATGCCTTATTTGGTGTTTGATAATCAGTATAGCTGCTTGAAGCTGTTGCTTCTTTATTCAAAGCAATATTTTCATGAATAACATCTATTCCTGTATCATAAAGATTTTTAATTTCTTCATTATTCAATAAACGATTATAAACTTTAATATTATCTAATGTTCCTACTAAATTTTGTCCAATCTTTTGTAGTGGTAAATTGATTGAAGCTGAATCATACCACTTATTCCCCGAATTGGTAAGAATTGGTCCATTGATCGTTGATTTAACTACTCCATCTAGATAAACATTAGTATATTTTTTATCAGAAGTAAAAGCTAATTGATATAATTTTCCCTTTTCAAGTTCTATATTATGCTCATAATGATAACTATCACGATCGTACATCAGCTTGTATTTACCATCAATTTCTTTTAAATAGATTTTTCTTGTTTGATACTTTGTATCAATCCACTGATTACATTCTTCTATTGGCATTGTTTCTTCAAATAATACAATATCGCCTGTTTGTGATTCATCGATTTTTAAATCAAAAGCTAAAGTATACGGCCATTTCAATGCACTATGCTGCATTTGTAGATAACCATCACCATTTAATTTCAATGCCTGACCTTCATCAGTTGTTTCAACTGTTGCTTTGATTGCAGTAGCATCATAACCATTTCCAGAATTATCTTTAATGACTAAATTATCCCCTTGTTTTGAAGTGTTTTCCATATCAAAGTCATATACTTTTTCTGTTTTACTGCTAATTTCTTTATCCATCTCAACATTTGGACCAGTACCTAAAGTATTGACCTCAGCTTTAAATTGGTCATATGACTTGTCATTATCTTTACCGTACCAAAAGGTTTGAGCATATATTGGTAAGATACTTTGTGTTCTTGCAAAAACATCATAAACAGAAATCCCATTAAAGATTCCTCGGTCATTCCATAATGAAATCGAACCCCCAACAATTTTTGGATGTCCTTCAGCAACATCAACTCCAGCGCCCATTTTATCTCTAAATTTTCCAGCACTTAAGTTATTGTACATTTCTTCTTCTTTCGCAAAATCTGGATAACCATTATTCCCGCCAGGAACAATATAACCATACTTATTAGTTGCGTTAATTAATTTATAATCCTGATTAAATAATGATTTTAAACTGATTGCATAATTTGCCCAAGCATCCATAATTGGATAATCTGGTATTTTTGTTTTATCAGAATCTACACATCCCATAGAAGCCCATGCCATTGGCGTTTTACCATATTTATTATAAACAAGATCCATTACGTATTGAGTATACTGGGTCATATCTTCCTTGTATGCACTATTGTACTCATCAAGCCCTACATTAAATGCATCGGTTACAAAAACCGGATTATCTCCCCCCATATATTCTTCATATAGATCAGCAATAAATTTATACACTGTTTCTTTTTTATCAGAATTTAAGCGTATATCTAAATGTGTTCCATCAAATCCTAATTCAGAATTATTGTCAATAAACACTGCTGAATGTGCTGGAGTATCGAACTCAGAAACAATTCTAATTCCATAATCCTCAGCATAATATTGGAAATCACGATACTCACCTTTTGTATAATAACCATCTGTTGCCGTTAATCCTGGAATATCTGACTCCAATCTAAAACGCGAATGACCGTTGTATGAAGTATCATTTAAATGTACTTGAATATCTGTGAACTTGTACCAAGATGCATATTTAACAAAATCTTTTAAATACCACATTGGCATATATTTACGGGCAACATCCAACATGAATTTACGATATTCATATTTAGCATAATCTCGTGCTTCACCTTTATTAATTGTCAGTGCATCCCCACTTGCAACTAATGCTTGTAAAACACTGCGTGTTCCAAAGAAAATACCTTGATAAGTTGTTGACTTAATTGTAATACTATCCCCAATTTCTAATGTATATCCCTGATCACCAATAGTGGTATCCGCATTTTCTTTAGTTAATAAAATATCTCCTTTTTTTACTGTTGTATTACTAATTTCTAATTCTAATCCAAATAAATCCTTAATATCATCTTTAGTAATTTGAGCTGCTTTATATAAACTTTCATCTTGAACAATAATTCTAGAATTATTAGTTAATTGATAAGTTCCTGTTGCTCCATTCCATTCTTGAATCGTTGGAACTGTAGTAGGGACAGGATTACTATCTAAAGCAACTGAATTTTGCCCTGGAATTATAACTGGAATATTTTTCATTTCCTTAGTTGCATTAGTTCTTTTATCTTTAATAATATAAGTAACTAACACTTCCTTATCTACCAATGGCTTATGAATCATTCCATTATCTTCAACTACAAAGTCAGTATCACTACAAAAAATTTCTGCTACAATATTATCATTATCATAATGATATACTGGCATCTTATCCATATTTGAAGTAATTGTTGCGATTGTAAAATCTTTGGCAATATCATCAACTGTAAGACTATTATTTACTTCTTCATAAATTTCCATTTCCCAAATAGAAATCGGTTTAGCACTACCAACACCATTACTTGCTGTAGCATATAAACGAACAAACCGAGCTGTAATTGGATCAAAATCAAATTTTTCCCAACTTCCCTTACCATCATCTACATTTACAAATGTTATCCAATTTTTATCAGTTCCAACATCATTAGAATATTGCAATACATATTTTGTCGCAAAAGCATTTTCCCAAAAAATATGTATTGATGAAAATGTCATTTCTGCTTCTAAATCAACATAGATCCATTGGGGACTCTTAGTAATATTTCCACTTGACCAGCGTTCATTATAATCATTACTGTATTTACCATCAAAGGCTCCACCTGGTCCAAGACGATCCAAATTAGCTTCATTGCCAGAAGCATATGCTGGTTTATTTAAAGCAATATTAACTGGATCATTACTAGTATCCTTCTTAACTCTTAAAACTTCTAATTCTTTTAAACCAATCGTACTTTCTCCGCTCTTAGCTTCAATCAGTTCAATTTTCACATAGCGGGCAATTGTATTTTCTTCCATTTCCCATTCTTCATCGCCACCAGTACCCTCTTCGTGGAATAGGACTTGTCCATATTTTTGGTCGGCCTTAGCCACATATAGTTTATAACGAAATGCAAAATTACTAGCCCACTTTAATGTAATTTTTTCAAAACTTTCCTCTTTCCCTAAATCAACTATAATACTTGGGTTTGTACTAATATTACCTACTTCCCATTTAGTATCTATCTTACCATCAACTGCATTGCTCCCCTCATTGCCGGCAATAGCACTACTCGCCACAACCACTTTATCCAATGCGATATTTTCATACTCTTGTTCAGCAGCTACATTTGTAATAAGTTGGTTAAATGTAGTAAATACCATCAAGAGTGATAATAATGAAATAAAACCTTTCCTTAATATCTTTTCCATAATTCTTCCCTTTCTTTGATTAATAAAAATCTTACTTATTTTCCCTCTGTGCATGTCCCTCCTTTTTTTGAAGCCAGATGTTTTTAGTAATAAAAACCACGCCTAAAAGACGTGGTTTTCTCTGAGGCTATAAGCCTATGTTG
>OLRK01000677.1_pt1 | contig 36530 bp, 30 predicted proteins | sample 1672911 | NCBI WGS metagenome assembly OLRK01 (sample SAMEA3136736, study PRJEB25190) | human gut metagenome | biome: human gut; feature: human-associated habitat; material: faeces | place: Austria | collected 2013 | reverse complement strand
TTCTGTGCATCGCGAAGCGTGTTACTGGGCACGGAGTGAACCAGTAACCAAAAATAGTTGCTGCGCCGAAAGCATGCAGCAACTATTTCGCAATTGTATTTATTTTCCCTGAATATCCACTAATGAATACTCAGATTTGCATCCGGTTTTGAATTTGATGGCCCAGTCGGAGATTACGGAGGTGACGATGAAATTGGTGTTGTCACGCTTCTCAAGCCGTAAACACGGTCGTCTGAGGCAAGATTGGAATGGTTCTTGATGGTCATAAGGGGGAAAAGCTGTCCGGCATTGAATGGCTTCATGACGGAGATTCCAACGCCTTTTTTTTCACATCTGGAATACAGTTCATAGCGCTCGGCATTGCTTCCGATGGAAAAATCTCCCTGTCCGTAATCGTACATAGGGTTGATGGAAAACATCATCATGTCGATTAGGCCCATATCCAGAACCTTGTTTGCCAGCGTGGAGGCAGAGGTTAGGGGCAAAAGGTCTTTTGCCCCTATTTTGCCCCTGATATCATAATAAGGCTTAAACATGGGTTTAAGTCAAGAAAAACTTTCCTGGGAGCTGCTGGCTTGTTGGCTGGTTTTCTGGCTGGCGCGGAACTGCAGGGGTGTTTTCTGGTAAAATTTCCGGAATGCTTTTATGAAGCTGGCGCAGCTTTTGTATCCGGTTTCATGGCTGATCTCCAGGACACTGAGGCTGGTATTGCCAAGAAGCTGGGCGGCTTTTGTCATACGGCATTCATGGACATATTGTCCGATGGATATGTGATAGCACATTTGAAAACCAGCTTTCAGCTTCTGTTCATTCAGAAGCAGCAGCTTACTCAGCTCCGGAATACTGGGAGCAGACTCCGGGTGATCGGTGAGAATCTGATACGCCTGGCTGATGGCAGACAGGTCGAAAGAAGAAAAAGTAATCTGCCTGTTTCCCAGCATGGTACTTGGGCATTTTTCATCCAGGCTGAACTGGCCGTTTTTTACAGATTCACTGATGCTTCCAAGACACTGGAGAATGCATCCTTCCAAAATCAAAGGAGTAAGAGTGCCCCGGACTGCCATGTTGGTGAGCTGGCGCAAAGTAGTCATGGCTGCAGTAGGAAGCCAGTGATAAGTCACGTTTCTGGTAAAACAGGTTACGGAAAAAATGTGCGGATCCACAGTTTTCAGCAGTTCCACAAATGAAGGGGCGATAGAAACCTCAATTCCGCAGTACTGCTCTCCTTTTTTCCAGAACTGTTGTCCCTTCAGATGTCCTTCCAGCACCAGAAAAGAGTCCGGCGTGGAAGAATCTGCTTTTACTCCGTCAATTTTGAAATGGGTGATTCCGGTATAAAAGTTTCCGAAACGAAGCAGCGGTTCTTCATCCTGAAAAGAAATGGAAAAATTATGATGCACAGTATACTGGGCAACTGCCAGGCTGTAAAATCCCTTTCGTTCATAGAGAATCAGGAACCCATCCTCTGGATTTTCCTTATTATCCCATCTGGTACAGGATTCCAGGGATTTTGGGCAAAAGTTCAAAGCTTTCAATATTTTTTCCTGGAATTCCAGGTGCTTTTCCAATGACATAAAATCAGATTTCCCCCATCTTCTGTAATTTACAGCTTTTATTATACCAGGTATTTTCCTGAAAATGCAAAAGAATATTCCAATCGGGTGTAATTTTATTGAGACATTGCCAGACGGAAATTTCTGTGATATGATACCCCTCGTCCAGTTAGCTAACACTAATTTTTGTTAAACACATGAACCACAGAAAGGATAATAAGTATGAAAACAAGAGAAAAACACACAGGTATGCTTCTTGCAGCCGCAGCACTTGCAACCGCGTTTACATGCACTGCTTTCACCGTATCCGCTGCAGAAGAACAGGAAATGCGCACGGTAGAGACAGATAAGGGTGAGGTGGAAATTCCAGTCAATCCTGAAAAAATCATGTCCGATTACTATCTTGGAGAATTTCTTGCAGTAGATGTAAAGCCGGTTATCGCGTCTCCTTACTCCTTATCCAATAAATTTCTGGAGGAATATATAGACGGGATCCAGGCAATGAACGTTACAAGCGCAGAAACCTCTCTGGAAATGATCGTGGCAGAACAGCCAGATCTGATCGTCACCATTACAGAGGCTGATTATGAGAAGTATTCTGCAATTGCACCTACTGTTTATATTGAAGATGGAAAGCGCTCTGACGAGGAGCTTTTCCTTTACATTGCAGATCTGGTGGGAAAAGAGGACGAAGCGCAGGCTTATGTAGATGATTTCAATACCCGCGTGATGGATGCAAAAGAAGAAATCCAGGGAATTGTAGGGGATCAGACTGTTTCCATCGTAGAGGTATGGCCGCAGCAGATCTATACAATGGGAAGTCATTTCGCAAGAGGCGGAAGCATTTTATATGATATGTGGGATTTAAAGGCACCGGAAAAAGTTCAGGAGGAAATGGTAGACGGGGATACCGCTTATGAAGTTGTTTCTCTGGAAGCACTTCCGGAATATACCGGCGACTTCATTTTGTACGGGGTTCTTGCGGATACAGACAGCTCTTTTGTGGAGGATTCCCAGCTGTGGAACAACCTGGATGCAGTGAAAAATGGAAAGGTTCTTTCCTATGAGCAGGTATCCTTTATGCACCGTGATCCTATCACACTGAATGCACAGCTTGACATTTTCCTTGATTTCTTCAGAGGCTTTGAGGACTAAAATGAACTCCCGAATTAGAAAAACCATATTTTTTATTGTTGGAATCGCAGCCCTTTTTGTGGCTGCGGTTTGTTCTGTAAGGTTTGGAAGTACAAATATATCCGGGGAAAAGATCCTGCAGGCGATTTTGCAGCCGGACTGGTCCGATTCTGCGCAGATTGCCATTCTTGAGCTTCGGATTCCAAGAACCATCGGCTGTATCATCGTAGGTGCCGCATTTGCCTGCGCCGGTGCGATCATGCAGGGAATCACCCGGAATCCTCTTGCCGATTCCGGGCTTCTTGGAATTAATGCAGGATCCTCTTTTGCCCTGGCGGTATGTCTTGCTTTTTTGCCGGGAATGAGCTTTTCCGGCATTGTAATGTGTTCTTTTCTGGGCGCTGGTGCTGCCCTGCTTCTTGTATATGGGCTGATGAGCCTTCGCCACAAAAAGCTGGATCCTGTCAGGCTGGTTCTTGCGGGAAGTGCGGTAAGCATTTTCCTCTCTTCCATCTGTCAGGCAATCTCCCTTTTTTATAATATTGGCTATGATCTTACCTTCTGGACAGCTGGCGGCGTTGCGGGAATCCGTATGAAACAGCTGACCTTTGCAGTTCCTGGAATTGCGGCAGGACTTCTTCTGGCGATGCTTCTTTCCAAAAGGATTTCCCTTTTAAGCCTTGGGGATGACGCGGCAAGAGGACTTGGAATCAAGGTGGAAAGGACAAAAACATTATGTTTGGTGGCAGTGCTTCTTCTCGCAGGAAGTGCGGTTGCACTTGCAGGCCCTGTTTCCTTTGTGGGACTTCTGGTTCCCCATGTGGTCCGCTTTTTTGCAGGCTCTGATTACGGTACGGTGATACCAGGCTCTATGATTACAGGAGCTGTGTTTATGCTTCTTGCGGATATTATTTCCAGAGTGATCAATGCGCCTTCCGAAACACCGGTGGGACTTGTTTTTGCAGTTGTGGGAGTTCCATTTTTCATTTGGACGGCAAGAAAGGGGGCGGATGAAAATGACTGATGCAAAGCAGAAAAAAAGAGTTTGTATTGTGTCTCTGATCCTCTTGATTCTTCTTGCAGTGGGAATCCTTGCAGATATTTATGCAGGGTACAGCCGGCTTTCTCTCCAGGATTTTTGGGAAATTATCTTAGGCGGCGGAGATCCGGGGCTTCGATACACCCTGATCCAGCTTCGTCTTCCCAGGATTTTTACTAGCCTTTTGGTTGGCGTAGGACTTGGACTTGCCGGCGGAATCATACAGGGCGTGGCGAAAAATGATATGGCAGAGCCCGGGATTCTTGGAATCAATGCCGGAGCAGGACTTGCGCTGGCTGTATTTATTGTATTTTTTGCAGGCAGCAGCCAGAATATGACACCCCTTCTGCCAGTGATCGCTTTTGCAGGATCTGTGATCGTTGCGATCATAGATTATCGGTTGGCACTTACGGGAAATGGACTTTCCCCAAAACGGCTTCTGCTGATTGGAATTGCGGTTTCCACTGCTGTTTCCAGTGTGACTACCATGCTGATGCTCCGCATGTCAGACAGTGAATATGCCTTTGTGCAGAACTGGCTTTCCGGAAGTATCTGGGGTGCATCCTGGTCGAATGTGCGCATTTTATTTGTTTGCCTTCTGGTGCTGGGGCTGCTGGCTTTTTACAAAAGCCGGACCTTGAATGTTCTGGTTCTTGGAAATCAGACCGCGACCGGCCTTGGGGTTGAAGTTTCGAAGCAGTCTGCCATTCTTCTTGGAATCGCCATTGGAATATCCAGTCTTTGCTGCGCTGTGGGCGGCGGCTTAAGCTTTGTGGGGCTTGTGTGTCCTCATCTGGCAAGGCGTCTGACCGGTCCTAACTACAGATCCCTGATTGGGATTACAGCTTTACTGGGTGCGGTGCTTCTGGTGTTTTCCGATATTATTTCCAGAACCCTGCTGATTCCAAATGAGATTCCCATTGGAATTGTGGCTGCGGTAATCGGTGCGCCTTATTTTCTTTATTTACTGATCATGCAGGATTAAATCATAAATTTGGAGGAACAAAACGTAATGAAACCAGCTATTTACGGCAAGGATATTTCCGTTGCCTATCAGCAGAATCTGATTATCCCGGCTATGAGCGTCCAGATTCCAAAGGGAAAGATCACTTCTATTATCGGACCCAACGGCTGTGGAAAATCTACTTTATTGAAGGCACTCTCCCGTATGATTCCTGTAAGATCCGGAGAGGTTTTCCTGGAGGGAAATTCCATCACCCAGATGCCTGCTGTGGAGGTTGCAAGAAGAATGGCAATTTTACCACAGAGTCCTCAGGCTCCCGGCGGACTTACGGTGCAGGAACTGGTCTCCTATGGAAGATATCCCCATCAGAGGGGTTTCGGGAAACTGAAAAAAGAGGATAAAGATGCCATACAGTGGGCTCTTGAGCTTACCAAAATGCAGGAACTGGCACATCGGCGGGTGGATGCGCTTTCCGGCGGTCAGCGCCAGAGGGCCTGGATCGCAATGGCACTGGCACAGGATACGCCGCTGATCCTTTTGGATGAGCCTACTACTTATCTGGATATGGCGCATCAGTTGGAGATTCTGGAGCTTCTTGAAATGCTGAACAAAACTCAGGAAAAAACCATTGCACTGGTGATTCATGACCTGAACCAGGCTGCCAGATTTTCTGACTGGATCATTGCCATGCGGGATGGAAAGGTACTCTATGAGGGTACGCTAGAAGAAATTATGACGTCGGAGGTTTTTCATAATGTATTTTCGCTGGATGCGTATATGGGAACCGATCCGTGGACACAGAAACCAATGTGTGTCACCTACCGGCTGGAAAAATAAAGAGGAAAGAGCAAATGTGCGTGACACAGATGCTCTTTCCTCTTTTATTACGGCTGTTGGCAGGTGACCTGTTTGTTTAGGAAAGCAGGTCTTTGTAGCGTTTGGCATACAGGATAAATGACAGGGCCATGAAAAAGCTGCAGGCCAGGATCAAAGTGTTGGCGATGTTCATGGGCAAGTCATGGATGAAAAGAAGGATCAGCATGACCAGGTAAAAGAAGGCGGTACAGACCTTGCCGTACCACATGGCGCCTTTGTTTTCCTGGGTTTTCTTTAAGACCTTCACTCCTACGATTCCCATGAAGGCTTCTTTCACTGCGAAAAGAAGGAACAGCCATTTCAAAAGGGAATATTCTTTCATCAGGCATAAGATCAGAACACCTTGGGTGATCTTGTCTGCGATGGGGTCCAGAATCTTGCCGAGCTCGCTGACCATGTTGAATTTCCGGGCAATCTTGCCATCCAGGAAATCGGTGAGTGCGGAAAGCAGGATGATGGCTGTGAGCAGATTGCTTCTGCCGGATGCCCCGGACTGATAAAATGCGGCTAAAAATACGAACGCCAGTACAATGCGGAATGTGCTTAACAGGTTGGGAATGGTAAAAATTTGTTTTTTGTCCAGTTTCATAACGTTTCTCCTCCTTGGTTGCTTCCCATTGTAAAGCATTTTGGAGGGAAAATCAATTTACAGATTTGGGATTGAGACAAATCTGTAAGGCAAAAGACAGGCGGGGCTATGCAGGCTTGGGGAAGGTGGAGGAGTTTATTTATTGGAATAGCTGCCTGGCGTTTTCCAGGTTTTCTTTGCCGTTTATTTTCAGGAGGACACTTGTAATAGATTGATTCATTCCGCTGGACTGGCACAGGGCTTGGGCGTGGGAAAAGGGAATGTAGATTTCGGTATCCTGGTTTTCCAGGACGGCGGCTGCATGGCAGGGAAGCCAGGTGGAAGCGGCAACACTGGAAGGATTGTTTCCAGAAGCATTAGCCATATTGGAGGTAGCACTGCCTGTCGCAGAAGAAACGGTGGTGTAGGAAGCCGTGGCGGTAAGGCTGTCAGATGCAATGCCGGTATCCAGGGAGTAGGTGATGGAGAGCTCCTCTCCCATTTGCAGATATTTTTGCTGCTGATTTTGGGAAATCTGGTGGCCATTGGAGTCTTTCATATTGGAGAGGGAATTTTTGCCAAGGAGCAAAAGGGGAACGGTTCCCAGGGAATCCTCATCTGGACTTTGAACAAAGGCACTTAGGTCAATTCCGTAGAAGGCGGTGGTTTCTGTGTAATCTTCTATTTTTAAGGTTACTGGAATTTCCACAACCGGGTAAACTGCCTGGATGCCTATTATCTTTGACGCGCTTTTCAGAAAGTCGTTATCGTAGGTGAGATCGCCAAGGGACACCAGTGCGGTATAGGTTCTTCTCTCCTCCTGCATGCCAAGGAAAAGCCGGATAAGCAGGAAAAAAATCAGGGTGCACAGGGCGGCGAGAAAACAGGTGAAGCTGTCGGCTTTTTTCTTTTTCATTGGGAGGCCGCCTTTCTGGCTTCTTCCAGGAGTACGTTTTTTCGGCGCAGGCTTACCAGGAGAAGCAAAATGATGCAGATCAGGAAAAGGGCGCCTACAGCAAGGATAGAATACCACCAGCTGTTGGTTTCGGTCTGGTCCTCTTCCACTTTCAGGGACTGGATCTGGGATTCTTTGAGTTCGGTCAGGAAGTCAGAGGCGGTCTCGTAGGAATTTCCAGAGGAATCCTCGTAGGTGAGGATGAAACGGCCGGAGATTTGGCCTGGGGATAAGGTGGCTGCGGTTTCATTCGTTTTTCCCTTTACATAGATTTTCATACTGCCCTCTGCTGCAGTGCCGGCTTCGATATTTCCGAGAAATACCGTTCCGCTGGGGCTTAGGCCCGTGGCTTCCAGGCGGACTTTGGCGTTGTAGAGCTTGTCTCTGCCAAGGTTCATGGCTTTTACCGGGACTTCGATGGTGTCCATGGTGTAGACGATGGAGGGAATGTCGGAAGCTTCCAGCTCGGCGCGAAGCTGTTGCGAAATATTGAAGGTGAGGGTTTCTGTGCCAGTAGCTGCGGTTGCCTTGGAGTCCTCATATTCCAGGGAAAAAGTGACGGTGACTTGTCCTGGAGCGGTATCTTCCGCTATGGTCATCAGCGACTTGAGGGTGATGGCTTCCCCGGGAGTTAGTCTTTGTACATAGAAAGAATTTTTGGCAAATTCGATTCCCTTTGTTTCTGTAGAAAGGGAAATCTTCAGGCCGAATACGTTCTGGCTGCGGCTTTTGTTGCGGAAGACCACAGACATTTCCTGGGTGGTTCCGGCTTTCAGGGACTGACCGGAAAGGTTGCTGTCTTCTAAGAGAAGCTGGGGCTTATGGAGAATGACTTCACCGGAGGATGAGCTGCCTGAACTGCCGCCCGTGTATCCTCCAGAGCCGCCGTCTGTATATCCGTCTCCTGATATGGTTCCGTTGTCTGCACCTGGATCTATTATGGCGGAGCCGTTTCCGTTTAAGTCATTTGAAGAATTTCCATTTTCGATGATGACATGGATGGTTTTATCCTTGGAAGAACTGCTGGTGTCATCGCCTGAGAAAAATCCGTCCAGGTCAGAGGATGAGTTATCGGAGTCCGGTGACTGGCTATCTGAACCAGAAGAACTATCGGAGCCAGGCTCCCGGTTATCTGTGGAGTTAAAGTTATGGTCGCTGAAATCATCGCCGCTGGAATTGTTGACGGAACTTTCATTGTCCAAAGAATTTTCCATTTCTTCCGAAAATGTACCGTTCTCATCGGGGACAGATGCTGCGGCGGGAACTGGCAGTAAAAAGATAACAAGGAAAAGATAAGCACCGCTCAAAAAACGCCTGTATGATTTTTTATGAATGCTATTATTTTTTGTGTAAATTTGTAATTGACAGTTCCTCATATCCAATTTGTCCTTTCCTTATAATTATTCGGAGATTACGCAAGCTTTTGGGGGAACAAAATTCACAGAAAAATCGAGAAATGCGATGCGTAATTATGCAAATCATAATTCCTGTGCGGTGCAAAGCGTATCATTGGGAAGGTACGAAGCTTACCGTTCTCTTAAAATTCCGCCGTCCATTTCGTAAACATGGTCGCACAGGATGCGGATATCTTCCTCATTGTGACTGGCCAGGAGGATGGTTTTTCCGGCGGCTTTCAGTTCCAGAAGCAGTTCCCGGATTTCTGCTACGCCGTGTTTGTCCAGCCCGTTGAAAGGCTCGTCCAGAATAAGAAAACGAGGATTTTCCATAATGGCCTGGGCAATTCCAAGGCGCTGGCGCATGCCAAGGGAGTATTTTCCCACAGTTTTTTTCATGTCCGGGTCAAGGCCTACCTTGCGAAGAATCAGGCGGATGTCAGCTTTGGTGATCTGCCCTCTCATATCCGCCAGAATTTCCAGATTTTTAGCGCCTGTATACTGGGTGAGAAAGCCGGGAGTTTCGATGATGACTCCGAGACTTTCCGGGAAATCCACATCCCTGCCGATCTGCTTTCCGAATACATGGATCGTTCCTGTAGAAGTGGGAAGGAAACCGCAGATGCATTTCATCAGCACTGTTTTGCCGGAGCCATTATTTCCCACAATACCGTAAACCTGTCCGCAGTTCAGGGTAAGATTGACCTCTTTTAGAACCAGATCCTCACCGAAGCATTTGGTTACCTGGCAGATCTGCACGCAGGCAGCTTCAGATTTCCTGGATTTTTCCATATAATACACCTCCCAAAATAGGAATCAGCACAAGAAGAAATAATAACAAAAATAACCACAACCCATCTTTCTCCGATCCCCAGTCTCCGGCTGCCTGGATCCATTCTACCGGGTAAAACCAGATCAGCTCCTTAAAGTAACGCTCATGGAGAATGATTCCAAAATAATAGGTGACAAAGGGAATTCCATATGCCATATAAGGGGAATTTCCAAGAACTGCGCAAATACCGCCGAAAGTACTGAGAATGCTTCCAGTAATTCCAACCCGAAGGGCCTTTTGAATCAGCTCAAGCAGCAGCTCTTTTGGGAAACTGCCTCTTTCTTCCATGGGATAAAATATAACAAAACTGACAAAAAGCATGGCAACCACTGCAAATATCCAGACCAGAAATCCGGACATCACAACGGAAAATACTTTTCCCTCCACATAACGTCTCCGGTCGGTTCTGGGCAGCACTGCCTTTAGAAAGCCGCTTTTGTATTCCTGCAAAAAGGAATCGCTCCATGGCAATACAGCCGCCACCGGAATGGCAAAGGACAGAACCTGGCTTTCCAGGGAACCGTTCAGAAGCCGGAGGAAGGTGCCGCATTCCAGAACTTTTTTCAGGTTAGGGTAAGATGCGCCTGCCGCAAGGGAAAGGCAGGCAATGAGCCACGCTGCCAGAAAGCTTTTTCCTGTGAGCATGCGTTTCATTTCATCTGTCATTATTGACCTCCCTTCTGCAACTCATGCCTTTTCTCCAAGAAATTCAAACTGGTATTTTCGCATTTTAAAAAGGGCAAGAAAAGCAAGAAGCACAAGAAAAAACAGGAAAAACAGGCAGGACTGCCAGATGGTGGGGAGCAGCGCGTCATAGCCAAAATTGTGTTTTCCGTACACCGCCTGGTTCAGCGGACTGATCCAACTGACCAGCACATTCATCTGGTACATTTCGTAGTCTTCCTTATGGAAAATCACTGCCAGCACCTTGGGATCCAGCAGAAATCCGTACACGCTGTAAAACAGCCCAAAGATCATGCCCTTTGTTTTTCCCTTATAAAGATTTCCCACAAGGATTACAAAGCTTAAGGTCAAAGAATAGCAAAAAAGCAAAAGGAAAACCTGCAGCATGCATCCATAGGGGGAAATGCTTTCCATAACTCTTACGGTGGATGGCACCTGCAGATTTTTGCCAAGGCTGGAATAGCCAAGCATGGCTGCCGTCTCGCTCCACAGATTGCCGGGATAACTGTTCTGCATGCACAGCACAGAAGTAAAAAGAAGCATAAGCACTGTGTACAAAATGGTCACCAGTGTGACGTAGACAAACTGCCCAAACAGCCATTTTTTCTTGGTGGTGCGAATCAGCTGGTATGGGGTGACGGGCGTCATTTTGGGCAGGTCTGAGAACAAAAGGAGCAAAAGCAGGGAGCTTAAAAGCACCGCAGTTCCATCTCCGAAGGTCCACAGGAACGGCTCAATGGCCTGCACCGGAGTGTCGTAGGTTTCCATGACGATCATGATCCTTCCGGTGAGCAGGAAGCTGAGCACAAATTCCAGGAGAAAAGTAAAAATCACCTTGGGATTTCGGAAAAAGCCGAAGAAATTGTAGCGGACAATTCCAAATACCTGTTTCATATCAGTAGCCCAGGCTGCGATCGATAATGCTTCCGTCTACGGCATTGATGGTAAGATAGCTCCAGGTGGGGTATTCAGTTGTGTCGGAATAGGATTCCCCGTCATACTCGGTTTCTGTTTTTCTGGTTCCGAAGAAATCCCAGACAGGAACCAGAAGCCCTGTGTGGGCATCCTTGGAAGGCTCATAAATTCTGGCATAGCCAAGGACGATCCGGTCGATGTCATAGACTCTGGAATTTTCGTATTCCATGTTGTCGGCGTTTGTGACCACCATCATTTTTTCGTAGGTTTTCATGATCTCACTGAAAGGAAGGAGGCTTAAATTCTCTGTTTTGGTTTCTCCGATGATGTAAGGATCACGGTAAGCCACCGATGCGATCCCATCTTTATCTACAAAAAACTCCAGACTTTCATAAGACCAGGTTTCCATGGTACTGTCCATGTCCTCCAGATTGCCGCCGGAATCCATTGTCTGGGTTATGGGAACTCCATTTATGACACGGTTGTAGTAAATATGATATCCTGTTCCAATGTTGCTTAAAGTGTTGTCATCTTCCAGATTAGTACACACAGCATAATCCCATCCAGTACATTGCAGATCGGTAATTCCCATTTTATCTACTTTTTCCTGTACCAGTTTTTTGGCATTCTCAAGTGAAAGGCCGATGGATTCCTCTGTGGGTTTCTGGAAACCGTTGCTGTCTGTATAATCAAACCAGCTTGTATCGGTTGGAAGTGCTTCGCCGCCTGCCTTCGCCGTTTTTTTGATCCTGACAGCAAGAGTATCCGAGCCGCTGGAATAAGTTTTATAGTAATATTTGGAACCGTCATTCATGACTGCTACGCCTGAAAAGGAATTCTCTTCCATAATCTGTCCATCAGAGGCCTGGGACGCGACGCCTGCCACCGGTCTTCCTTCCACCAAGGTTTTGGCTTCCGGGGCTGTTTCATATTCTGATTCCCAGTATTCAATATCCGCATAAATATCGTAGATATAATTTCCGTCATCATCTGTTCCCCAGTTATTGGGATCCAGATTTCCGTTTGCCACATCCTCCTTCAATCCATCCAAAATCTCTTTGATCTCGCTTTTGGTCTGGACGTAATAGCTGTCTGCAGTGTACAGGGTGGCATCGGAAAAGAAGGCGTCCGTGATGCGGTCCAGAAGATCCTGGGTAACCTCTGCCGGGGTTACGGAAATGGCGGATATTTTGTCCACATCCGGGATTTCCACAGTAGCGTCTGTGTTTACCACCAGCTTGGCGCTGTCGTCTGTGACCTGGCTTTTGTAGGTCTGCGGCGCATTGATCAGGTCGCGGATGGTGGTCTTGGCAGCGGAGGCGGCAGAACTGCTGTTATTGCTGTCATTGATGCTGTCATTTTCGGAGGCTGCGCTGTTTGAGTCTGCAGCTGCTTCGTCAGAAGCAGTGTTATTTTCTACCATGTCCACACTGTCATCTGCTTCTTTGTAGGCGTCCATGGCACTGCTCCCTTTTGGCTTTACAAGAGAAGATTCGGGGGTCTTGGCGCATCCGGTGAGCATTCCTACACAAAGGGTAAGGCCGATTATTTTTTCTATGTTTTTTCTCATATCTGGTAAGTTCTCCCTTCCTGTATGGCAACGCTGCATAGGGAAGCATTGCCATTTATCCGAGCGTGACTGAAAAATGTGAGGCGTTTGGAAAAATTTTGCAGAATGTAAGTTACAGGCTGCGGAAATTTTTTCCAAACATGCTTTAGGGGAATCGGCGGATGGCCGGGGACATTTTTCAGGTCACGTTCTGGTATAGATGATAGCGCCTGTTTAAGCATCGAATCTTCCGCAAGTTGTAACCGAGATGTAATTGGTGAGAATGATATCACCATAAAACAGAAACCTTCGTTCCCTCTCCTACCGTACTTTCAATTTTCATCTGATAGCCGTGCAGATCTGCGATTTTCTGGCAGAGGGAAAGACCAAGGCCTACGCTTCCATTTGCCCGGGAACGGGATTTATCTACCATGTAAAAGGCGTCGGTTACTTTGGATAAGTCCTCCGGGGGGATTCCTTTTCCGAAATCCTGTACAGTAAGTCGGTCATTTGTAGCGTGAAGCAGAATTCTGGAATTTTCTTCCGAAGCCTTGACTGCGTTGTCGATAAAGTTGGTGACGACACTGAGCATCAGGTCTTTGTCGAAGGTCTTTTTCAAATTCTCTGGATTGCAGGAAATTTCCAGATGGAGATTTTTTTCCTGAAGACGGTATAGAGTCAGTTTCCGGGCCTCATCCAGGAAATCCGCTACCGGAACCTCCTGAAGGGTAAGCTGGGATTCCCCGGTTTCATACAGTCCGGTCAGCTCCAGCATTTTTACGGAAAGCCTGGAAAGCCGGCGGCATTCGTTTCCAATATAGGTCAGTGCTCTCTCCTGCCGCTCCTTTGACAGGCGGACGGTGAGAAGGGTGTCTGCGTAGCCGATGATGGCGGTCATAGGAGTTTTCAGTTCGTGGGCCAGGCTGCCAAGAAGCTGCCTCTGGGCCTGGTTGACGGCGGAGAGGCTTTCAATCTGCTCTTTTATTTTGGCAGTCATCTGGTTAAAGCTTTTTCCCACCTGTGCCAGTTCGGTGTTTCCGTTCTGTGGAACCTGGATATCGTAGTTTCCGTCCGCAATGCAGAGGGCGGCTTCGTTCAGTTTGGTAAGAGGCGCCATGATCTTTTTCAGGCTGAAAAAAAGAAGGAAGCCTGTGAAAAGAAGAAGGCCAAGGGTCAGTGCGCCTGCCTGGAAAAACAGGATCTGGCTGCGTTTCAACACATCGGTGATGTCTTTGTAGGTGACGATCTGATAGTTCTCTTCCCCTGTGTATTCTGTGGAGGAATAGGAATACAAAAGAAGGGTTTTACCATCTGTTTTGCTGATGACAGGATCATAATCATAAAATGCGGAAAGGTTTTTCTGAGGAAGGGTTTCTGCTGTCAATTTCCTGATGGTTTCTGCCTCAAATTCATAGGAGGTTCCGTTGTAAAGTTCTTTTTCATTGCAGTATAAAGCGGCGGAATCGTGGAAAACGTGGCGAAAGGAGTAGACCAGTATTTTTTCCTGAAGGTCGGGATCTGAGGCATCTGACTGGCTGCCTGCGATCCTTAGCTGGTTTTCGAACTGGGAAATGCTGGTCTGAAATTTGTTCCACTCGTAGCTGTTGATGTCCTGCAGGCTTTGATCTTTCCAGCGGCAGGTGGTGTAGAAAAAAATGGCGGAGGATAAAATCAGGATCACACAGGTCACCTGGAGAAAGATTTTGGTAAACAGCTTCAAAGATCCACCTCCAGTCGGTAGCCGATGCGGGGGATGGTTTTGATCTTGTCCTGCCAGCCCAGCTTTTTGCGGATACGGCCTACGTGGGCATCTACGGTGCGTGTTTCTCCTTCAAATTCCACGCCCCAGAGGCCGGAAAGGAGCTGTTCTCTTGAAAGGGCTTTGTTAGGACTTTTCACGAACATCATCAGGCAGTTGTATTCCATGGGTTTCAGGTAAATTTCTTCGCCGTTTTTGGTGACGGTGTGGCTTACGGTGTCAATGATGACATCGTCAATCTGAAGCTGCTCCTGGGTGCTGCCGTGGCGCTCCAGTACTTTTTCCAGGCGCACCATGACTTCCAGCATTTCGAAGGGCTTTACAATGTAGTCTTCAGCTCCTTCTTTCAGGCCTTTTACTTTGCTTGACAGGTCGGCTTTGGCGGTGAGGAAAATGACGGGGATGCCGAAGCGCTTCAGCTCTGGCAAAAGGGCGTAGCCGTCTTTGCCTGGGAGCATAATGTCCACAAGGGCGCACTGGAAGTTATGATCCTGGCGGATGGTGTCGCTTGCCTCGTTTCCATCCAAGCAGCTCACCGTCTCATACCCCGTCACCTCCAGGTTCATGCACAGCAGGTCATTGATCGCGATTTCATCTTCTATTACAAGGATTCTGGCTTTCATTTTTCGTGGGTGTTCCTTTCTAAGTGTTGCATTTATGCAGAGGGATGGCTGTGGGCCATCTGGGTTTTATTATACATTGTTTTGAATGTGGAAATGTAACCGTATTGTAACGAAATGAATACAAAAATAAAGCAAAAATCCTGCAATGTCTATGTATAATACTGTGCCTGGGCCTGCCAGAGGGTGTGGTAGATGCCGGTTTGGTCGGTGAGGAGGGACTGGTGGGTGCCAGTCTGGACGATGGTGCCGTGGTGGAAAACAGCGATTTTGTCGCAGAATTTGCAGGAGGACAGGCGGTGGCTGATGTAGATGGCGGTGCGGTCACCGACAATTTCGGCAAATTTCTCGTAGATCTCGGCTTCCGCTACAGGATCCAGGGAAGCGGTTGGTTCGTCCAGAATGATAAAGGGAGCATTCTTATAGAGGGCTCTTGCGATAGCAATTTTCTGGGCTTCCCCGCCGGAAATGCTCACTCCGGATTCGGTGTACTCCTTGTATAAACAGGTAGAAAGGCCATGGGGCATTTTGGCAAGACGCTGCTTAAATCCGGCTTTTTCAAGGGCTTCTGTAACCAGTTCTCTGTCATAATTTGTTCTGGCTGCCACATTCTCTCCAAGAGGCAGGGAAAACAGTTTGAAATCCTGGAAAACCACGGAAAAGATCGTCATATATTCCCGGTAATTGTACTTTCGGATATCGATTCCATTGAGCAGAATTTCCCCCTCTGTAGGATCATACAGACGGCAAAGAAGCTTGATAAAGGTCGTTTTTCCGCTTCCATTCATACCTACCACAGCCAGCTTTTTGCCGATTTCAAACTTTATGTTCACATCCTTTAAGGCATATTCCTGGCTTCCCGGATACTGAAAAGACACATTGCGAAATTCCACCTCATATTTGCGGTCATTTCGCTTTTCAACCGTCAGACTGCCCTGATACATGTGATCCGGAATGTCCAGAAACTCAAATACCATATTCAAAAAAGCGGCATTGCTTCGCATATCCTCCATTGTCGTGATCAGGGTGGAAATCCCGCCGTAAACCCTGGTGATGGAAGCAACGTATCTGGTAACTGCACCCAGTCCAAAGGCTCCCGCCCACGCTTTTAGGCACACAAAAACATAGGCGATTCCGGTGAAAATCCCAGACACTGCCGAAGCCCCGGCAAGATAAAATCCCACAGGACCCTTCTGGTATCTGGCAAACACCCCTCTGGAACCAAAGGTACTTTCTTTGTTTAAATTATATTTTTCGCAGATTTTATCCTGTCTGTAAATGCGCATATCTGCCGCTTTTTTGGTGTCATATCCAAGATGTCCGTAATAGGAAAACATACGGTTTCCAAGATTATGGATATCTGCCAGGCTGGTCAGATAGCGTCCAGCTTTTCCTGCAAGTACAGGCGAAATGCAGGTGACTGCCAGCATAATCAACGCGATTAAAATCACAAATAACGGATTGTTTAAAATGGTATATTTCCCTGCACTTTCCGGTACCTGGCTTGTGAAAAGGGAAAGGGTCAGGGAGGCGCCGCCAAGGATCACTATCACCGTCTGGCACAGGGCTTCGCAGTCTTCCAGAGTGCGATAAAGGCCCCAGCCAGCGCTGTTGTGGTTCTGGCAGATGGCAGAATACAACTCCATATTTTTCGTTTCATTCAAATTTACATAGTCAGTTTCAAACAGCTTCTCGGACAAAATTTTCTTGATCTTCAGCCACATTCCAGCGCTTTGAACGTTCTTCCATTTTTCCAGGAGAGCCGTTACAAGGCTGCCTGCAGCTATCAAAAATAAGGTAAGAAGCACCAGAAAACGAATCCGTCCAGGGTTCTTTGCCCCTGCCAGTTCTTCAATAATAAGGGCGGAAAAATAGATGCCCACATACGGCGTCAGCGCTTTCCAGATAATCAGGGCAAAGCGGGAAAGAATCATCCGGGGATACCTTTTGTAAAAGAGCAGGTAGGCTCTTTGGTTGACTTTCAGCATTTCCAGCCAGGATAAACGTTGTTTATTCTGAGACATTTCTGCCCTCTCCTTTCCTGTAAACGAATTTAGTCTGCTCTCTATCTGTAAATTTACTCATATCAGTATGGTTCATTTCCGTCTTTTCCCTGTAATATTTGCTTTGAATCTCATACAGCTGGGCGTATTTTCCCCCAAGGTTAAGGAGCTCTTCGTGGGTTCCTTCCTCCAGGATTTTGCCGTCGCCAAGCATAAGGATCCGGTCGCAGAACCTTGTGGAAGCAAGACGGTGGGAAATAAAAATAGAGGATTTTCCCTGTGTCATTTCGTTGTATTTGCCGTAAATATCTGCTTCCGCAATGGGATCAAGTGCTGCGGTAGGTTCGTCTAAAATCACAAAGGGAGCATCCTTATATAGGGCACGGGCAAGCATAAGCCGCTGAGTTTCCCCGCCGGAAAAAAGCACTGCATCCTCATAAACCTCCCGGTTCAGACAGGTTTCATATTGTCTGGGAAGGGACTTGATTTTTGCGCGAAGTCCGGCTTTTTCCAGGCAATCTTCCACTCGTTTCTGGTCTATTTCATCCTCTGTCTGTGCGACATTTGCTGCCACAGTTGCTGCCAGCAGGGAAAATTCCTGAAATACTGCGGAAAAGAACGTGTAATAATCCGTACGATTATAGGTACGGATATCCGTTCCATTTAACAAAACATGGCCTGCCGTAGGATCATAAAAGCCGCAGATCAGCCGGATCAATGTGGTTTTTCCAGCTCCATTTAAGCCTACCATTGCTAGTTTTTCTCCTGGATGAAGGGTGAAATTGATGTCTTTTAAGGTGTCCTCTGAGGCATTTGGATAGCGGAAAAACACATGCTCAAGGCGGATTTCATAGCTCTTTTGAGTCTCCCATTTCAGGGGAATTCCATCCGTGAAGGAGAAAATTTCCGGGTAATCCAGGCATTCACGGATAGTGGAAATATCCAGGGACTGCTTATGCAAGGTGCGAAATCCATCCAGAATTCCAAGAACCCAGCTGGAAAATCCATCTACTGCGGTGAACAATAAAAGGAATGCCGGCACATCCATCTCCTGCTGAAATACCAGATAGATCAGGAATGCATAAGCGGTTCCATTTCGCAAAAAGGTGAGAATAACATCTGCAATCCGTGCCCAGAGGTATACCCCTTCCGCCTTCCTGTGGAAGGCAAGAAAAGCTTCCAGATTTTTCTCATACAGTTCCTCCAGCCAGGTGCGAAGCCCGAAGATCCGAATGTCCTTTGCAGCGCCGAAGTCCTTTGCCTGATTCAGAAGATACAGCATCCGTTTCGCATATTCTGCTTCCTCATCCAGGTGGGTATATCGATAGCTGTCCAGATGTCTGGAGAGAAAATAGCTGGTCCCGGAAGTGGCAAGAATCACCAGGATCAGGACTGGCTGAACCTGGGTCAGAAGGCTGCCGTAAAGAAAGAAACAGGTAAGATTGATCAGCAGTAAGGTAAGGGTTTCCCATATGGCTCCGGCTGCTTCCTGGTTACAGTTGGTGTATTCATTTGACTTTTCCAGCAGTTTTAAAAAGCGGTTGTCTTCCAGGTTTGGGTAGGCGGTGGTGGCTGCTTTACGGTTTAGAAGGTTGACGATTTCACAGCGGACACTGATGCGCCCGGGACTGGAGTTTTGCCTGGCGTAGGTCAGCGCAGCGGATACGGCCATGCTGGCAATCGCAAAGCCTGCAATAGTAAAAAGCAGCCGGATGACAGGCACATGGTTTTCCACGGCGTCCAGGATCACGGGGGAAATGTACAGATCGATCAGGTTCTGCGCCACTGACAAAAGTGCAATCAGAAGGCAAAGTACAAGAACCATTTTTTCATCTGAATTCCAGGCCAGACGGATCATAAAGCCAATGTTTTGGAAGGTGTTATATTTAGGAGTGGAGTTGCTTTTTGTAAACATAAAGAGTACCTTTCTGGGTTTTTTCATTATTTTACCAGAAAAAATGTCCCCGGGTCAAACCGGGGACGAATTGTTAATCGGGGTGATGAATTGTAAAGTTACGTTTTACCTGCAGTATTTTAAGGAAAAATAAGGTGTCCTGCTTTTATACCTGCGGAATCAAAATCTCCGTAGTAAAAGCCCCATCCTCACTGTTGCGGTTGATATATCCGTCCAGACGTTTCACGATATCATCAATGCGGATCAGGCCAAGACCGTGCCCTTCCCCTTTGGTGCTTTTAAACAGATTTCCCTCCTTTTTCATTTTCTTTCCAGCGGTAAAATTGGTAAAGGAAATGTATAGCTGGGTGCCTTTCATGTCCATATAGATGCGAATGATCCGCTGCTCTTTGGGAAGCGCCAGGCTGGCCTCAATGGCATTGTCAAAAAGGTTTCCGATAATACAGCACAGATCGATCTCCGAAGATTTCAGCTTCACCGGAATATCGGCATCTGCAATCACCTGAATCTCCTTTGACCTTGCCAGGGAGATTTTTGAGTTTAAGATTGCATCTGCCATAGGATTTCCTGTTTTGACTACGGTATCCACAGTCGTCAGATCCTCATCCAGCAGATCCAGATAATGCCGGATGGCTTCCCAGTCTTCTGCCGCCGCATAGGCCTTCATGGTCTGGATGTGATTGCGGTAGTCGTGTCTCCAGCCCCGGATCTGGCGATACATATTGTCCACTTCCTGATAGTGTGTCTGGATCAGTTCCTGCTGATAAACGGCAAGCTTCTTATCCATTCTTTTCGAAAAAAATCCCATTGTGCATTCACTCCATATTTATAATGGCCCGATTAATCTTCTCATAGACACCTCTTGGAAGAGGAAGAACCGTTCCATCCTGCAGATAAATTTCTTTTCTGGTGACACGGCTGATCCGGGTAAGGTTGACAATCAGGGAACGTCCTGCCCGGAAAAAACGGGAATCCAGGTGTTTTTCCAGTTCCCCAAGAGTCATTTTCAGGGTAAAATCACTGATTTCATGCAGGGTTACATAGTTTCTGTAAACTTCTGCATACCGCAGCTGATTAAGTGGAAACCGCACCATTTCCCCGCCGCTTGTGAGAGTCAGAACTTTCTCATTTGCGGAAAGCTTACGGGCTGCACGGTCCAGAACTGTGAAAAGCTTCTCTTCCTTCAGAGGTTTCAATAGATAATGAAGTGCCTCCACCTCATATCCTTCTGCAATATAATCTGAATATCCGGTGACAAACACAATCTGGATGGTATGGTTGTCCTGACGCAGCTTTTTCGCCATGGAAATGCCGTCCATGTCTCCCATTTCAATATCCAGAAGAAGGATGTCATATTCTTTATTCTCAGCGTAATGAAAAAGAAAATTCTCCGCAGAAGTAAATTCGCGAACACGCACCGCCGCTTCCTTTGCACTGCCCCACTTTTTCACAAGGGAGGAAAGGAAGGCGCGATCTGCCGCTTCATCATCACAAATTGCAATTCGATAAATGGTGTCCATTTTTTGCCCCCAAATCATGGTAACGATTTAGCAAGGGAATATTTCCCGTAACTGGGAAAGTGCCAAATAGTTACAAAGTATGATAAATGAGTATATAGGATATGGGCAGGAATTACAAGGCAAAATCACTGTCAGCAGTAAAGTCCGCAGCAACAATTTAGACGGCTCCATCTTCGAAATTCCAGAATTTATTTTCATATTGACATTTTGAAAAACCGGTGCTCTCTATTTTGATGAGCGGTGCTACTTATCTCATTGCCCTTGGCGTAAAGATCAGTATGGCCATGGTAATGATGCTGCTGATTGGACTCCTTTTTCTGGTGCTGGGAAATTATTTTCTATTCTTATCTGATCTACAAAAAGAAAAACTGACAGCCGGGGGAAAATCCCTGACTGTCAGTTACTCAGAACAAAAGGGGCGGTTTTTACCGCTCTTTTTGCATTTCAAGCATATATTTCTCGATGGTTTGCATATGCTCAGACATACAGTGCTCCGCTTCCTTGGCGTCACCGTTTATAATGGCGTGCACCAGTCTTCTGTGCTGATCATCCACATCTTTGACAGACTGGTTTTTCAGCATGATGTAATCTCTTGTTCCGAAAATGCTGGATTCGATCAGCTGATCAGCGGCGGAAAGAACACTGTAAAGCATAGGATTGTCTGCAATTTTGGCAATTTTGTGATGAAGCTCCTTGTCGAGATCCCCTCTGGTTTTCTCATCCTCTGAACCGTCCAGCCTTGTGAGGATTATCAGCAGCTCTGCTGCGTCAAGGGGCGTACATTTCTTCGCTGCAAGAACCGCGCATTCCCGCTCCAGTGCGGCGCGAAGCTGCTGGTTCTGAATGGGATAGCTGTTGTTTAACTGGAAAAGGATGGACAGCGGGCCGATGAGCCAGTTGTCAAGATCTGAAGTAATGTAATTGCCGCCACCAGGAACAGATTCCACAATTCCAAGAAGCTCCAGCGCACGGAGCACTTCCCGGACTGCCGAGCGGGATACGCCCATGGCTTCTGCCATAACCCGCTCCGCGGGAAGTGCCGCCCCGGCTTTCAGGGTTCCCTTCTGGATGTTCTCGATGATCTGTTTTAGAATCCCGTTAAATGTTCTTTCTTCACCAATTTCTCTGAACATAATTTTCTCCTTTGTGTTAGAGCATATATCAAAAATCGTTCCCGCAATCTGCACGCTCTGCTTTGCGGTATCTTTTGTCCGAAGTCAGCTCCGTTTACATGGAAATCCAGCCGAATGCATTTGCCACGGAACTGAGCAGAATGATCACAGTAAAAATCGGGCAGAGATACCGGATCATAAAACGAAAGACTTTTTTCCTTTTAAAAGATCCTCCGTCTGCTTCCACTTCCTCTTCAATTTTGCCAACACCGATGACTCTGGAAATCAGAATGCAGGTTGCAAATGCAGCGATAGGCATCATGACCGAATTTGTGAGGAAATCAAAGAAATCCAGGAACTGCATGCCAATGATCTTCACAAATGCCAGCGGTCCGTATCCCAGGGAAGAAAGGCTTCCAAGAATAACCATGATGATGCCTACGATTACCGTTGCACCTTTTCTCGGCCATCTCAGCTCGTCCTGGAAAGTGGATACGGCACTTTCTGTAAGGGCAATGGAGCTTGTCAGAGCTGCCATCAGTACCAGCAGGAAAAAAATGATTCCAATTGGCGTTCCAAATCCCATGTTGGCAAAAACCTTGGGGATGGTAATGAACATCAGCGCCGGACCAGCCTGCAGGGTATCCGGATCTCCACCGGAAAATGCAAAGACTGCCGGAATGATCATCAGGCCTGCCATAATGGCAATGGCGGTGTCAAAAATCTCCACATTTGTGGTGGAGCCTTCGATGGACACGTCTCGTTTCATATAAGAACCGAAGGTGACCAGGATTCCCATTGCAATGGACAAAGAATAAAACATCTGTCCCATGGCTGCGACCACGGTCATCCAGGAAAAGTTAGCCGGGTTGGGAACCAGAAAATATTTCACGCCAGCCAAGGCACCAGGTCTTGTAACCGAGTAGATGGCGATCAGCACGGACAAAAATACCAGGATCGGCATCATGAATTTGGACACACGTTCTACTCCGTTTCGGACACCTGCGAAAATAATTGCCAGTGTCAAAAGGGCAAATACAAGAAAGCAGATCTCTGTGGAGGTTCCGTCTGAGATAAAGGCGGAGAAATATCCGTCTTCTGCCAGCTTCTGGCTGTTGCCTTTTACATATTCAATGAGATACTTGATAACCCATCCGCCGATTACCGAGTAATACGGTACGATCAGGATGGGGATAACGGCGTTGATCCATCCGCCGAAGGACAGCCATTTGGATTTGCCGAATTTGCCAAAAGCGCCTACTGGGCTTTTGCGGGTCATGCGTCCAAGGGCTGTTTCCGCAATGATCATGGAGTAGCCGAAGGTGAGTGCCAGAATGATGTAGATCAGTAAAAAAATGCCGCCGCCGTATTTGGCTGCCAGGTAGGGGAATCTCCAGATATTTCCCAGTCCTACCGAGGCTCCGGCGGCAGAAAGTACAAAGCCCAGTTTCCCGGAGAATGTACTTCTCTCGTGGTGATGGTGTTTTTCCATAAAATTTTCCTTTCCGCGTCTGTTTGTTTGAATAATACTGCTATAGATGATACCACGATTTTTCAGGAAAGGCAAATGATATATAGAAAGAATGGGGCAACTTATTGCTTTTTTGAGCTTAGGCTCTTATAATAAAATTATCAATTACCATCTTATACTATGGAGGGCGCGGATTATGAATGAAGAACTTTTTAACGAAGCAACCAAGTCAAACTTATTGACAAAGAAACTGATCGACCAGCTTCTGGAGAGCATGACCTACAGCAGCATTTCCTTTATCAACTGGACCATTGAAACCCTGTCCCTGATCAAGGCAAGGCTGCAGAGAGGCGATAGGATCACAGATGAAGTAAGCGGAGAAGTCTATACTCTGCACTCTTTTCAGGAATTTGTAGAGAAGCATTTTTCTTCCTACATTGCCAGCCAGGTATTTAAGGAGACCTCCCAGCCGGAGAAAATTTATTTTTCCTTGAAGCCCTGCGAGGGGGGTTACAGCCTGGTAGCCGCAGATTCTGACAGTAACAAGACTTATGCATGGATTTCCAGTCTCAGCAAACGCTTCTCTCTGGTGGAGATGATCGCTACGGGAATTGTGTATGTGAAGGATACCCGCACAGATACCTACCAGCCGTTTATTTCCAGCAATGGGAAGTACTGCCGCTATGATAAGGGGAAGGGAATTCTTGTAGAGATTTGATTTTGAATTACATAAAAGAAACAACAAGGCAGCCAGTGTATGTGATTCTGGCTGCCTTGTTGCTTATCCAAATTTATTCAAATAGATTGTCCCGTGTTATATTTTTTGCCCAGGTGCCCTTGAGGTAATGATGGAAAACCCAGGGCCATTTCACAAACTCGTCGGTGCACAAAAGGAAATATACCCACAGCACCGGAAGCTTCAGCACAAACGCGGCGAAAAATCCAAGAGGCACCGCGTACACCCACATATCTATCGTGTCACAGATCAGGCCGAACTTGGTATCCCCTCCTGCCCGGAACACACCTGCAATCAGTGCAGTATTGACCGCGGATCCCATAATGTAGTAAGTGTTGATAAGAAGCATGTATTTCAGGTAATGCATGGCTGTCTCATTCAGGGAGGCGAACTTCAGCACAAAAGGCGTGACGGCAAGAACGATCAGTCCACCGATAGCGCCTGTGATCACAGTCAGGCGAAGCATTCTGGAAGCGTACCGTTTGGATTTTTCCAGGTCGCCCTGTCCCATGATCTGACCAAGCAAAATGGTTCCTGCGCTTGCGATGGCAAAGCAGAATACGGAGCCGATGTTTCGCACTACCGTTACCAGGGAATTGGCGGCTACTGCGTCTGTGCCAAGATGCCCTAAAATTACGGAGTACATGGAAAATGCCACGCTCCAGGACAGGTCATTTCCAAGTGCAGGAAGTGACAGTCGGATAAAATCGTTCAGCAGTACCTTGCTTCTGAGGAACATGTAAGCGAGATTCAGTTTCACATCCTTACTCAGGAAGGAAACGATCATACAGGCAATCAGCTGGATCAGTCTGGAAAGTGCGGTCGCAATGGCAACTCCGGTGGCACCGAGCTTCGGTGCGCCAAAAAGACCGAAGATAAATGTGGCATTGAGCAAAATATTCAGGATAAATGCCAGCATATTTAGTACCATGCTGACGGTAACGCGCCCGATGCTGCGAAGAACCGCCAGGTAAATTTCCGAAATTCCCCAGCAGATGTATGTGATTCCCATGATCCGCAGATAGGATGAGCCGATGGCAATCAGTTCCCTGTCAGATGTAAAAAGGGTCATCATCCGTTGGGGCATAGTAAAGGCCACCAATGCCACCAGAATGGATATTGCCACGGAAAAACGAAGGGCAATTCCTTCGACTGCATGGATGGCCTGGAAGTTCTTTTTGCCGGAATACTGGGAACACAAAAGGGACGCTCCTGTTCCCAGTCCGTAATAAACCATAAACAAAATATTGGAATAATTGGCGGCCAGAGATACTGCCGAGATAGCAGACTGACCTACGTAATTCAGCATGATCACGTCAGCTGAATTTACTGCCGCGCTGAGCAGATTCTGGATAATGATCGGAATTGCCAGCCGGAAAATCTGCGGGTAAAAGTTGTCTTTCCCCGTTGAAACCGTACTTTTCATAGTTCCCCCTTCAAGTCATTATAAATTTGTGTCATATCATTATAATGCTTCAGAGAGAAAAATACCACCCTTATTATGACTGATAATTACACTATTCTGATTTCTGGCATTTAAATACTTCGGAACCCTTTTCCGATAATTTCACTGCTGTTTACAATGGTGATAAAAGCATGGGGATCCAGATGGCGCAGGTAAATACGAAGACGGTTGGTCTCACTTCTGGTGAGAACGGTCATCAGCACCTTCTGCTCCGTTTTTGTGTAAATGCCGAAAGCCTTCTGCTCAGTAGCAGAACGGTGAAGATCATTGATAATGAAAGCCTCTACTTCGTCCGGATACTTACAGATTACGGTACAGACCTTTCGAAGGTTCAGGCTCTCAATGGCGCTGTCTACTACGGTGCATTTCAGGATCATGCCCAGGATACAGTAAAGTCCGGTCTGTGCGCCGTAAAGATAGGCTGCCACAAGCACGATTCCAAGGTCACTGACCAAAAGGGCGCGTCCGATCTCAAGGCTTGTGTATTTGTGCAGGATCATAGCCACAATATCGGTACCGCCTGTAGAGGCACCTACATTAAATACCATAGCAGCACCAACTGCGGGGAGAATAACGGCAAAGCACAGCTCCAAAAATACATCATGAGTCAGTGGTGCCTGTAATGGGTAAATAAATTCACAGGCACTGACAAAAAAGGACAAGGCAAAGGAGGAATAAATGGTCCAGCCCATGGAATGGATTCCCAGGAAGAAAAATCCCAGCACAACCAGCACTGCATTGACGATCCACATGAATACACCGACATTCCATTGTGGAAAAAGGGTGGACAGTATGATGGACAGACCGGAGGTTCCCCCAAATGCGAAATGGTTGGGTGTTTTAAAAATGGAAATTCCTACTGCCGTGAAAATCAGTCCCAGATTGAGGATCAGGAAAAAAATCAGGTTGTCTTTTGTAAATATTTTCTTTTTCATAAGTTTTACTCTCCTTCTTTGGATATCTTAAGTATAACGTAAAACGCAGTCTCTGTAAAGAAACTGCGCTCAAAGAATTGCGAATAATAATATGTTTAAAAGAAAATTATCTGGAAAATAATGGTATTTTATGAAATTATCTTTTGGGATAAATTCCCACAAAGGAAATTAAAGGCGCAACACGATAATCAGAAAATACAATTTTAAGCTTCCTGGTGAAAGCTTCGGAAAGCTTCACGATTTTCTGATATCCTATAACGGTTCCTTCATAAACCAGAACCCACTTCTCTTCTTTTTGTGCGTAGACACAAAAGGCTTCCACTCTCTGGCTGTGCTGGATTGCCTCTTTTATTACCAGATAGCCCAGTGCCTTTTGGGTATGCAGATTGAAAATAAGTTCCGCTGGGAAAGCTCCGGTTTTGGCATCTGTCTCTGGCTGGTACCAGGTGGTTCTGGTGTCTGTGAGAACATTCTGAACCGGATGAGCGGCATCTTCGGAGGACGCAGTTATCTCTGCAAATTCTGCAAGATTGCCGGAAAATGCACTTCTCTTCCACTGTCCCAATTCTGCCAGCCTGGCAACATCATTTGGATGGAGCAGCCCGTTTGGCATAGGCGGAACATTAAGAAGAAAGGTAGCGTTTCCACCTACAGATCCGCAGTAAATAGAAATCAGCTCTTCAAGGCTTTTTACCTGATTATCTTCTTTTGTGTGATAAAACCAGCCCGGTCTTATGGAGGTATTGACCTCAGCAGGATACCAGATCAGGTCCTTTTCTCCCTGAAGAGCGGCTCTGCTTCCAAGATCCTCCATGTCACTTGTAATTTTTCGCTGACGGAATTCCTCATCATCTGCCTGCTGGCTTTTTTCCTGTATGCTCTCTGCCAGTGCAGTACGGGCAGGAACTACACTCCACTCGGATTTACGCACATCTCCGGCTTCATTGCCGCACCAGCGGATATCCGGGCCGCATACACAGATGCAGGCGTCTGGCTGATATTTGCGCACGCAGGCATAATAGCGTTCCCAGTCATAGACCTGTTTTTTGCCATTTGGTCCCTCGCCGCAGGCACCATCCAGCCAGACACTGAATATTTCTCCGTATCCGGTGAGCAGCTCGGTAAGCTGAGCCAGATAGTAATCATCATATTCCTTTCCCGTTCCATAGCAGGGCTGGTTCCGGTCCCAGGGGGAAAGATAGATTCCGAATTTCATGCCGTGACGGCGGCAGGCATCCGAAACCTCTTTGACTACATCACCGGTTCCCTTTTTCCATGGGCTTGAGGCAACGCTGTGACTGGTGTATCTGGTGGGCCAAAGGCAGAAGCCGTCGTGGTGCTTGCAGGTGAGGATCACGCCCTTCATGCCTGCGCTTTTGGCTGCAGATACCCACTGGTCGGCATCCAGCTTGGCAGGGTTAAAAAGCTTGGGATCTTCGGTTCCGTCGCCCCATTCTCTGTCTGTATATGTATTCATTCCGAAATGAAAAAATGCATAGAATTCCGTTTCCTGATAGGCAAGCTGCCTGTCACTTGGAACAATTCGAATTAATTCCTGATCTGTTGGCATATATAAACTCCTCTCTAACCCTTTAAGCCGCCTGCGCCGATTCCCTGCAGCAGATATCTTTGTCCAATAAGATAAATAATAATCGTCGGAATCATGACGATCACAAGTCCTGCAAACAATGCACCCCAGTCTGTAGCGTACTTTTGCACCTCAAACAGGTTTGCCATACCAATTGGAAGTGTTTTTTTTGCATCCTCTGTGAGAAGTACAAGAGCCAGCGGATATTCATTCCAAAAGCCCATGGCACTTAACATGGTAATGGTAGCGATTCCAGGCTTGGCAAGAGGAACCATTACCTTAAGCAGAAGCTGAAGGTTGGTAGCGCCGTCAATTCTGGCAGATTCCTCATAGTCCCTTGGCACAGCGGACATAAAGCCCTGGAGAGTAAAAATACAAAACGGAAACTGCATGACTGCATAAACAAGGCACAGTACCGGAAGATTGTTCAATCCGTTTATTGCCTGTAATTCCAGAAACAGAGGAATCATAATATAGGTTGCCTGCAGGAAAATGCATGCCATATAAATGGTTGAGATCAGCTTGCTCCCTACAAAACGGTATCTTGCCAGCGCATAAGAAATAGGAATAACAAATAAAAGCAAAAGCACGGTTGAAAGTACCGTTACCAGTACGGAATTTCCAAAATAGGCTGCAATGTTTGCTTTTCCCCAGGCTGCAATAAAGTTGTCAAAATTCAGTGCTGCAGGCAGCGCATAAGGATCCGTCAGATACTCTGTATTGGTTTTAAATGCAGACATCAGGTTCCAGAAAAGCGGATAAAGAAAAATAATCGTGAACAGAATCATCAGGATTCTGACACACCATGTTCTTACAGTTTTCATCAGTTCCCTCCTATTCTTTTTCAGACGACAGCTTTCGTGAGATTATTGCAATGATAATTGCAAGTACAAGGGTAAACATGGCAATAGCCATAGCATATCCGAAGTTGGCGTTTCGCATGCCCTGGGTATACATATACTGAAGAAGGACACTGGACGCCCCGTTTGGTCCGCCGCCTGTCATAACATTTGACAGGGTGAAGCTTAGGTTTATGGTTCCGGAAAGAGATAAAATATAGGTGGTTCCAATGGATTTTCGAAGAAGCGGAATGGTGATCTTAAAAAATTTCTGTGTTCCGGTAGCACCATCAATAGAAGCTGCCTCGTACACCTCCTGGGAAATTCCATCAATAGAAGCCACATGCATTACCATATAATATCCGATCGCCTGCCATACCAGAGCAGCACCGATACACCACAGAGCAGTTTTTCCCTCTCCAAGCCAGGCATGCTTCCAGGTGGAAAGATGAAACATATCCAGAAGATGGTTCAGAATTCCTCTTGTAGGATTAAACACAAAGGACCACACAATACCTACAACTGTCATGGATATAATACTTGGGAAAAAGAAAACAGTACGGTAAAAGGATTTTTCCTGAAGCTCGCCCTGGGTGAGAATAAAGGCAAAGATCAGACTAAGGAAAATAGTCACAGCCGGGATCACCAGCATCAGCTTAAAGGTGTTAAGCAGAGCCCGGATAAAATCTTTGTCCTGAAACATGTAAATATAGTTATCTAAAAATACGAATTTGCTGTTAAAGCCAACGCTGAGTGCAGTAGAGCTGGTAAAGGAAAGGTAAACTGCATTCACCATGGGAACGATCATAAAGATGATCGTAAGGATTAAAGCCGGAAGTGTACATAAGGCTATGAATAATTTCGGTTTTTTTACCACGCTAGGTCACCTCGTTTTTATATTAAAGTTATGGAAATATCCGTTTTGGGTGAAGAAAGGCTGCTGCATACATGTGCAGCAGCCTTTCTATGGAAAACAATATTCCTCCTGTTATTTTGCAGCTTCTTGGTCAGCGCGAATCTGCGCAAAAGCATCTTCTACATTCTGAGCCCACTCTTCTACTGTCATTTCATCATTCATAACAGAAGTGATCGGGTTGAAGATTTCATCCTTAGGATTCACCTTACAGTCAGCCGGAACTGCGGAGAAGCTCATAATCAAGGAGGATGCCTTTGCTTCTTCATAGATTCCGTACATGTTGTAGATTGCTGCAGACAGCTTGTCCTTTGCTACCTCGCGGGCACTCTTGGTTGCGTAAAGTGCACCGGAAGCCTCTGCAAATGCAGATACAGATTCATCGCTGTACAGGAAACGGAGGAATTCCTTTGCAAGCTCTGGATTCTTTGCAGCTGCCGGAATGGAGAACTGCTCGCAGCTGTCGAATATGTAATGCACATCGTCTGCGTTCTCAGTCGGAATCGGAGCCATTGCAAACTCAAAGCCCTCTTCTCTTGGAGCATCCTGCATCTCATTTTCCATCCAGGTTCCATTCGTGATAAATGCTGCTTTTCCAAGCATCATTTCTGTCTGGGATTCCGTATGGTTCATGCCCACAGTACCCTCTAACAAATAGCCTTTTTCTGCGATCTCTTTGATATGGGTAAGGGCCTTTAACACACCTTCGTTATTGAAAGAGCCTTCCTCATAATTGGCAATCCTGGTAAGGGCTTCCTCGCCGCACTCATTTGCGATTGCCGGCCAGAGCATTTCTTCCATGTATCCTGGATAAATTCCCTGATAGGTAAAAAGCGCACGTCCGTCAATATCCTTCAAGGTATCGCCAAGTGTGAAAAACTCATCCCATGTTTTGGGAACTTCCAGATTATTTTCCTCGAAGAAGGTCTTATTGTAGATCAGACCCTGCGGGCCGCTGCTAAATGGTGCAAGATAGATTTCGTCATCTCCGTAAGGCGCACATTTGGTGCTGGAAAGGATACCATCTGTAATATCATCCCGAAGAGTTCCGGTTCCTGCATAGTTTTCTCCGTCAAATACATCGTCCAGATTGAGAAGCGCATGCTCCTTGATCAGGGAAAGGATAACGCCATCCTCGGCTCCATCATTGAGGCAGATAAAATCCGGTGCGTTTCCGGCTACGATCTGTGGACGGATGATATCACCGATAGTCGGGCTGATGGTCATGTTTACCTTCACGCCCTCATGGCTTGCTTCAAAAAGCTCTACCATCTGGTTCCAGTAAGCATCTCCGTATCCGCCCTGGAAAATGGCAATGTTCAGTTCCTGCTCTTCTGCTTCCGCAAATGCTGTGAGCGGGGAAAGTACAGTAGCTGCGCTCATGGCAAGGATCATAGCGGATGCTGCAAATCTTTTTTTCATAGGGTGTTTCCTCCTTCTGGTTGGCTGTTTTATTATGTTTGCCTGATGATGCTATTATATTTGAAAAATCATTTATAGTAAATCGACAAAATAACTCTTGCTATGGAACATTTTCTTGTAAAATATATCTGATATGGATTTTCTTGCGGCATATATGTATTATTTTTTTGTCTTTTGCTTTTACATAGATTATTCTGTTTTTTTCCTGTATAATGAATGAAAATAATAATATTTTGACAGATATCCGTCAGAGGACAAAAGCAATGGGAGGATCCGCCATGGGAAAAAAACATCATTTTCAGGGATTTCGTAAATTCAGTATCAAAACAAGACTTGTAATTGCCCTTCTGATGATTTCTATTATTCCATTAGCGGGGATCAGCGGCTATTCTTTTCATATATTTTCCGTGGCACTTCAGGAGAAGCTTTCTGCGTCCATTTCCCAGACCCTGTCCATGATCAATCTGAACATGGTAAGCGAGATTGAAAAATACCAGTATCTGTGCGGCTCTATCTGCATCAGCGAGGAGATTAAGGAAGGCCTTCTGAAAAAAGACATGACGGACATGGAGAAGAATCAGGCGATCAATGAGATCCAGAGCATGATCCGCAATAAGATCATCTATCCCGCCCAGGCGAAAAACATTACCGTCTATGATACAGAGGGAAATATTTTTTATGATCTGGGGTATGACGGGTTCTATCAGAAGGATGTGGACCGGATCCTTTCCCGGCTTGAGGAGCAGGATCAGGATGTGTGGGCTTACGTACACACTTACCGGGACCGGGATATTCTGGTTCTTGGAAGAAGGATTTATGAGCAGTATTCCAAAAGCCGGGTAATCGGATATACCCTGATTTCCATTGAGGAGAAAATTTTTTCCAAGACGGTACTGGAGCCTGTAGGGCTGTCGGATTCTTCCAATATTATGTATATGAATATGGATGGAACCGTGCTTTCTTCCTGGAACCGAAGTATATCTCTGGGGAAGAAAATTGATAAAGAGCTTATGAAAAGAATCGGGGAAATGCTTCCAAAGAAAACAGATTCCTTCAGTATCCAGGAGGATGGGGAGGAACAGCTGGTAACTTACATTTATAACAAAAACCTGAATCAGCTATTTGTATATACCATGCCCTACCACTATATTAATTCAGAGGTTTATGCCATGCTAAAGCAGATTCTTGCGGTGGTGATGCTTCTGGTTTTGCTGTGCATCGGGATCGTAGCCATGGTATATCAGGGAATTATGTCTCCCATTAAAAGAATGCTGGAATTCTGTAAAGCACTTTCCCATGGGGACTTATCTGTGCGTATTCAGGACAATCATAAAGACGAGCTTTCCAGACTTTCCGGAAGTATGGATCATATGGCAGACACCATTGAACATCTGATGGCTCAGCAGAAGGCTCAGGAAGAGAGAAAAAGGGAACTGGAGCTGCAGATGCTTCAGTATCAGCTGAATCCTCATTTTCTTTTTAACACTCTGAACAGCCTTCGGTTTGTGGCTGCTATGCATAAGGATCTGATCGTAAGCGATGGAATTCAGGCACTAAGCAGTCTTTTACAGAATACCCTTACCAATAAGAACGAATATATTACCATTCGGGAAGAACTGGAAAATCTGGAAAACTATTTTTCCATTCTCAGAATCCGCTACGCTGGCAGCTTTGAGTATTCCTTCCATGTGGAGGAGGATGAACTGCTCTCCTGCCTGGTTCCCAAGCTGATTTTGCAGCCACTGGCAGAAAATTCGGTGATGCATGGCTCTTCAGATGACGGTACCGTAATGGAAATCCAGATTACCTGCTGGCGAGAAGAAGATCATGTGGTTATAGAGCTGTCCGATGACGGTAAAGGCTTTAAGGTGACGGACGACGCCCTGGCACCTCGCCCGGAGCGAAAAAAAATTGGCGTTGCCAATGTAAATGATCGGATCCAGCTGAATTTCGGACGGGAATACGGGCTGAAAATTGACAGTCAGCCAGGAGAAGGAACCAGGTGTACGCTTACTCTGCCGGAGCTCTATGCGGATTCACTTTCATAAAATACACAATTGGTCGGAAAGGATAATACATGTACAGTATACTGATTATTGATGATGAGCCCATTGTAAAGATTGCCCTTCGCTCCATCCTGCCCTGGGAGGAGCATGGCTTTTCTATTTGCGGAACGGCATCAAATGGGCTTGAGGCACTGCCTCTGATTGGCCAGCATCATCCGGATGTGATCATCACAGATCTGAAAATGCCCGGGATGGATGGGCTGGAGCTGATCCGTATCTTAAAGGAACAAGGATATCCCGGTGAAATTCTGGTGCTTAGCAATTACGAGGATTTTGATTCTGTGAGAAGTGCCCTGCTGCTTGGTGCTGCAGATTATCTGCTGAAAATTAAGATCCAGCCGGATACCCTTCTTTCCTGTTTGAATAAAACGGTAGAAAAATTAAAGGACAGAGCGCCCAGTCATTGGGAAACTGAAAAAAAGGATCCAAAAGAGAATATGCAAGCGCTGCTGCTGGAATTTTTCAGGAAGGATGCAAAGCTTTCAGATTTTATTGCTGAGCACGACAAAACCAGACTTGCGTTTATGGAAGCTTCCTGTGCCATCTGCTATGTAACCTTTGAGAAGTTTTTATCTAACGAAGCGTTTTCCATATCCGGAAATCTTCTGCGGGATATGATCCTGGATGCGGTCCAGGGAGTGCTGCAGCCCTATATTCTGGTACTGAATGATTATAGCGCATTGGTTGTTTTTTCCCAGGCAGAGCTGTCTGGCAGTGAAATTAAGGTGGAGCAGCTGGTGAAAAAACTGTACAATCGTTTTACCATGTACCAGTCCTTTGCACCGGATATGCCCTATCAGGAAATGATGAAAAATTATGAGGAAGCACGGAGTGTATTCCGGGAATTTTCCTCCAGTGAGGGACATTATAAAGCAGATGTGGCTAAGACCCTGGAATATATGGAGGAAAATTATATGTACAGGCTTACCCTGGCTTCTATTTCCTCAAATGTGAATTTAAGCTCCAGTTATCTGTGCAGGATTTTTAAATCAGAGGTTGGAACAAGCATTACCAACTATCTGAATAATCTGCGGGTGCGCAAGGCTGCAACCTTGATCAAAGAGAATACCCTATCCATGAAAGAGATTTCTTCCATGGTAGGAATTGATGATCAGCTTTATTTCAGCAGGCTGTTTAAGAAATACATGGGGATTTCCCCATCAGAATATGGAAAGAAGTATCATCAGTAGGCGGATCATAATACCAATAAACAATAAGGAAAGGACTACATATATGGAATTATATTTTAAAAATTCGGCAAAATGCTGGCTGGAAGGATTTCCTCTGGGAAATGGACGAATAGGAGCAGTTATTCACGGAACCCCGGATCATGAAGTACTGCAGTTAAACGAAGATACCTTATGGTCAGGCTCTCCTTACAGCGGACAGACCGGGCTTTCCCCTGAAGTGGTGAAGCAGGCCGGGGAGCTTGCAAAAGCCGGGAAATATGAAGAAGCAAAAATGGTCATAGAAAAGAAGCTGGAAGAAGCTGAGGATGTACAGGTTTATCTGCCCTTTGGAGATCTGCATCTGGATTTTGTGGAGGATAATTATGGTGCTGATGAAGATACATTTGCAGGTGCTTCACCAGATTCTGATACATCTGTGACAGATTATGAAAGGTGTTTGGATTTAGACCGGGCTGTGGCCTTTGAGCACTATGTGAGAAATGAAGCTAAGGTTACACGTACCTGCTTTATCAGCGCACCGGCTCAGGGACTTGTGTATCAGATCAAAAGCACCAAGCCATTCTCCATTTTTATTCACTGTGACGGAGCCTTTATCCGTGAGAAGGATTATAAGGAAAATCATTTCACGCTTACCGGAATCTGTCCGGGAAGAAGCGGACTGAAGGTTATTAAGGAAAATAAACCGGAAGAGTTTCTTTTCCCCGAAGAATCAGAGCTTCAGGGCGTACACTTTATAGGAGAAGGGTGTGTAACTGCAGAAGGTGGAAGGGCTGCCGTGTCTGCGGATGGAATTCTTTTGGAGCATGTGACAGGGGTGGAAATCCGTATGGCAATCCGTACCAGCTTCCGGGGATTTGACAAAGCATATACCAGCCAGTATTCCGATACAGAAATTCGTCATATGCTGGCTGATGATTTAGAGAAACTTTCAAAACCTTTTGAAGAGCTGCTGGATGAGCATGTGAAAGAATATAAATCTTTTTATGGAAGAACTTCATTAAGACTGTGGGATGATGTCCAGAAGCTTTCGAATAGAAATTCCCGGTATGATCTGCGGGAGCGTCTTGCCGCATTTCATGAGGGTGCATCTGACCCGGAGCTTTATGCAATCTTGTTTGCTTTCGGAAAATATCTGCTCATCTCCTCTTCCAGACCGGGCACCCAGGCTGCCAATCTGCAGGGAATCTGGAGCAATGATATTATTCCCCCATGGTTCGGAGATTTCACCGTAAATATCAATACAGAAATGAATTACTGGATGACAGGTCCCCTGAATCTTGCCCAAATGCAGGAGCCGCTGGTAAATCTTTGCAAAGCACTGGTAAAAAACGGACAGAAAACTGCCAGAGAGCTGTTTAACTGTGAGGGAACCACCTGCTTCCACAACACAGATATCTGGGGTAAAACCTCTCCTGCAACGGGAAAGGCGGTATGGTCGTTCTGGCCATTTGGGGAGGCATGGCTCTGCAGAAACCTGTTTGACCAGTATTTATTTACGGAAGATAAAGAGTATTTGAAGGAAATTATGCCTATACTGGAGGAAAATGTGCGATTCTGTCTGGCTCAGCTTCAGGAAACAGATCAGGGACTTGCTATCTGCCCCGCTACCTCACCGGAAAATCTGTTTTATGAGGATTGTTCCGTGGCCAAATACAGTGAAAATACCCTTGCCATTGTAAGAAATCTCTTTCGGGATTATGTGAAGGGCTGTGAAGTACTTGGTCTGCAGAACCAGATAGTGTGTGATGTACTGGAAGCCTTGGAGCGCATGGTACCTACTGCGGTGGGAAGCAAGGGGCAGATTCTGGAGTGGAACCAGGAATTTCCGGAGCAGGATGTGCATCATCGCCATGTTTCCCATCTTTACGAGCTTCATCCTGGCTGCGGCATTACTCCTCAGACACCGGAATTGTATAAAGCAGTGAGAAAGAGTCTTGAGCTTCGGGGAGACGAGGGGACCGGATGGAGTCTGGCTTGGAAGGTTCTGATGTGGGCGCGTATGGAGGATGGCGCTCATGTAGAGAAAATTATGAAAAATCTGTTTTACGTGGTAGATCCAACGGAAGAGATGGGAATGCGAAGAGGCGGTATCTATCCCAATCTGTTTTGTGCTCATCCGCCATTCCAGATTGACGGAAACTTAGGCTACAGTGCTGCTGTCGCCGAGGTTCTGGTTCAAAGCCAGGGCGAAGAGCTTGTCCTTCTCCCTGCGCTCCCACCCTCCTGGAGAAACGGGGAAGCCACCGGGTTCATTGCCCGTGGGAACATCCGCGTGGATCTTAAATGGGAGGGGAAGAATGTCACCTATACCTTAACTCCTGCTCATGATACCACTTTGCGTCTCCGTGTCGGAAAAGGGGGTGTGAGGGGGTATTCACTGCGTGGGGGTGTGGCGTACGAAGGAAATGGGGGGCTGAGCTGAGGCGGAATTTAGTGAATCAAGGCGGACGCCTCTGAACACCTGTTATTCCACGCAGGTCGGTGCAACGCTCCGGTGAACTAACTGCTAACTA